>Ga0209751_10000107_pt1 | contig 81026 bp, 73 predicted proteins | sample RifCSP13_1_FD_184019 | JGI IMG/M metagenome (GOLD analysis project Ga0209751, IMG submission 184019) | Soil microbial communities from Rifle, Colorado - Rifle CSP2_sed 13_1 (SPAdes) (version 2) | ecosystem: Environmental > Terrestrial > Deep subsurface > Rock core/Sediment | place: Rifle...
AGAGCATCAAGGTGGGGCAGGAGGTGGTAGGGACGCGGGCGCGGGTGCGGGTGGTGAAGAACAAGGTAGCGGCGCCGTTCCGGGTGGCGGAGTTCGACATCCTGTACGACGAGGGGATCTCGAAGGAGGGGGACATCCTGGACCTGGGGGTCGGGCTGGGGTTGATCGAGAAGCGCGGGTCGTTCTTCACCTATGCCGAGGAGCGGATCGGGCAGGGGCGGGAGAACGCCAAACAGTACCTGCGCGATCACCCCCAGGTCGCCGGCGAGCTGGAAGCCCGGGTGCGGGCCAAAGCCCAGAAGGAAGGTGGCGCGATCCGGACAGAGGAGTAGAATGGATCGCGCCACCGGCCAGGAGGCCGGCAGGCACAGCAGGCCAAGGCTTGACGACGATCCTGGAAAACAGGGAAGTTTAGACTCCGCGGTGGGGAAGAAGAGTTGCCTGGGCAGATGACGAGGAAAACGGAGAAGAAGTAGGGGGCGTCATCCCGTCTTCGCGGCGTAGTGCGGGGGCGGCAGGCGGAGTCGCGGCGAGTCCGTGAGCGCGGACGCGCCGATGGAGTCGAGCCGTGGCCGGCAAGGTCGGGTCGCGGCTTTTCTGATTCTCTTGCCGACCCGGCGAGGGCACGATGAAAGAGATCACGGCGCTCCGGGTCAACCCGAGGCGCCCGGCCACGGTCGAGGTCTTTCTCGACGGAAACTTCTGGCGGTCCATCCCGTCGACGAGCGCCGCGAACCTTCGCGTCGGGATGGCACTGGCTGCGAAGGACGTGGCCGATCTGGAAGGCCGTGCGGCGGAGAGCGAGGCCCTGGAAACGGTGGGGCGCCTGCTGGCGCGTCGGCCGCACTCCGAGCAAGAGGCGCGGCGACGCATGCAGCGAGCCGGTTTCGACGAGGCGGTGATCGTGCGCGCCCTGACGCGTCTCGGCGCCCACGGCAATATCGATGACGAGGCCTTTGCGCGGGCCTGGGTGGAGAATCGCAAGGATTTCCGCCCGCGCAGTGCGGCCATGATGCGATCGGAGCTGCGGGCCAAGGGAGTGAAGGCGAACGCCATCGAATCGGCTCTGGCTGGTTTCGATGAAGACCAGGCCGCTGAAGATGCGGCCAGGCGAGTCGCCCGCCGCTGGATCGGACTCGACGCGCCAGATCGCCGGCGGAAGATCTCCGATCACCTGGCACGTAGGGGATTTGACTACGACACCATCCGTTCGGTGGTCCGCCGACTCGAGGCGGCCGCCGAAGCTGAAAGTGAGGAGAAGCCGTGAGCGGTTCTCTGGGGCTTGAGCTGGGGATCGGACTGATGGCCCTGCTGTTGGGCGTGGGAGTCGGCTTCCTGATACGCCGGACGCAGGAGCGACGGCAAGCGGAAACGAAACAGGCGGAAGCCGATGGAATTGTGGAGGGGGCGCGGGCCAAGGCGCGCGAGATCGAGCTCAGCGCGCGCGACGATGCGCTGCGGCTGCGGGGTGAGGCCGAAGGCGAAGCCTCGCGACGGCGGGGGGAGCTGGGGCGGGAAGAGGAGAGGCTGCTGCGGCGCCGAGAGGAACTCGACAAGCGCGTCGATCAGACCGAGAAGCGCGACCAGTTGCTCAGCAAGCGGCAGAGCGCCCTCGACAAGCGCCACAACGAGCTCGAAACGCTGCACCAGGAGACGGTCGCCGAGCTGCAGCGGGTGTCGGGGATGAGCCAGGAAGAAGCGAAGGCGCTGCTCCTGACGGAGGTCGAACGCGAATCGCGCGCCGACATGGTGCGGGTGATCCGCAAGATCGAGGAAGAAGCGCAGGCGGAAGGCGACCGTCGGGCGCGCGAGCTCATCGCCGACGCCATCCAGCGGGTGGCCTCGGAGCATGTGGCCGAGGTGACGGTATCCGTCGTGCCTCTGCCCTCCGACGAAATGAAGGGCCGGATCATCGGCCGCAACGGCCGCAACATCCGCGCCTTCGAACAGGCGGCCGGGGTGGATGTGGTGGTGGATGACACTCCGGAAGCCGTGACGATCTCGTCTTTCGACTCCGTCCGTCGCGAGATAGCCCGGCGTTCTATGGAGAAGTTGGTCCTGGATGGACGCATCCACCCGGCGAACATCGAGAAGATCGTCGATCAGGCTCGCCAGGATGTCGAGAAGACCATCCTCGAAGAAGGGGAACGGGCGGCCTTCGAAGCCGGCGTCACCGGGTTGCATCCGGAGATCATCAAGAAACTCGGCCGCCTCAAGTACCGCACCTCCTATGGACAAAATCAGCTGGCGCACGCCGTCGAGGTGGCCCAGCTGGCAGCGGTGATCGCCGCCGAGTTGGGGGCCGACGTGGAGATCTCCAAAGCCGGCGCGTTGCTCCACGACCTCGGCAAAGCGATGGACCACGAGGTGGAGGGGACCCACGCTGCGCTAGGAGCGGATTTCGCCCGGCGCCATGGGGTTCAGCCGAAGATCGTCAACGCCATCGCCTCCCACCATCACGAAGTCGACCAGGAGTCGGTCGAAGCCGTGATCGTCGAGGCGGCGGACGCCATCAGCGGCGCCCGGCCCGGCGCGCGGCGTGAGAGCCTGGAGCAGTACATCAAGCGCGTGCGAGGCTTGGAGGAGATCGCCAATTCGTTCGCCGGCGTCTCGCAAAGTTTCGCCCTGCAGGCCGGCCGCGAGATCCGGGTGATCGTCACTCCGGAGGACATCGATGACCTGGCGGCGACGCATCTGGCGCGCGACGTCGCCAAGAAGATCGAAGAGGGCATGCAGTACCCCGGCCAGATCAAGGTCACCGTCATCCGCGAGACCCGAGCCATCGACTACGCGCGGTGACGGCCCACCTCAGGCTTTGCCTCCCCTTCGGGATGCGCCCTTGGCGCCCTGTCCCCTGGGGACACCCGCCCTTGGCGCCCTGTAGAGGGCGAAGGGGTGTAGAGGGCGAAGCGCTATTCGCGGAGGCGACATGAAATGGGATGTCATCCCGCGTAAGTGGGATCCAGTGAAGACACGACCAAGCCTGGACTCCCACTCTTGCGGGGGTGACATGAAAGAGGATGTCATTGCCGCTAAGGCGGGAATCCAGACGACGTCCCACGACAGGACTGGACCCCCGCTTCCGCGGGGGTGACACAAGAGTGTATGGCATCCCGCACGAGTGGGATGCAGGGAGGACACGACCAGGCCTTGACTCCCACTCTTGTGGGTGTGACATGAAAGAGGATGTCATTCCCGCGAAGGCGGGAATCCAGACGACGTCCCACGACAGGACTGGACCCCCGCTTCCGCGGGGTGACACAAGAGTGTATGGCATCCCGCACAAGTGGGAATGCGGGGAAGACGCGACCAAGCCTGGCCCCCCTCTTTCGCGGGTGTGCCATGAAAGAGGCTGTCATTCCCGCGAAGGCCGGAATCCAGACGACGTCCCACGACAGGACTGGACCCCCGCTTCCGCGGCGGTGACACAAGAGTGTATGGCATCCCGCACGAGTGGGATGCAGGGAGGACACGACTAGGCCTTGACTCCCACTCTTGTGGGGTGACATGAAAGAGGCTGTCATTCCCGCGAAGGCGGGAATCCAGACGACGTCCCACGACAGGGCTGGACCCCCGCTTCCGCGGGGGTGACACAAGAGTGTATGGCATCCCGCACGAGTGGGATGCAGGGAGGACACGACCAGGCCTTGACTCCCACTCTTGTGGGGGTGACATGAAAGAGGATGTCATTCCCGCGTAAACGGAAATCCAGGGAGGACGCGACCAAGGCTGGACCCCGCCATCGTGGGGGTGACATGAAAGAGAATGTCGTTCCCGCGTAGACGGGAATCCAGGGAAGGTGCAACCACGCCTGGACCCCCGCCTCCGCGGGGGTGACATGAAGTGGGATGTCATTCCCGCGAAAGCGGGAATCCAGGCCAACGTGCCACGACTGGACTGGACCTCCCCTTTCGAAGGGTGACGCTCAGTCGCTGGCGGCCGCCTCTACCGCTGCAGCGGGTTGGCCGCGATCAAACCCCTCTCCGGGCGGCCGTACAGATACCAGAAACGGGATTTCGGATAGGCGCTGCGCAGGGCGTCCGACCACACAAAGGCTCCCTCGGCGAGCCAGAGCCGCAGGGCCTTGTCGAGCTGGTTGAGAAGGTCGGTGGCGGGGTCCGCACTTGACGTCGCCAGGTGTTCGCGCAGGCGATCGATGATCACCCGGTGTCGGACTTCGGTCGGATAGGCTCGTCCCTCGTCGGGCTTCTCTCCCAACTCAGCCAGATAGGCGCGCCAGAGGTTGTGACGGTTCGACAGCTCGGCCGTTGCCTTCCGCTCGATGGCCGCAGCATGCCGACTCTGCTCCGAGTCCCAACGCGCCCGGAGCCGAGACCACTCGGCGCGAGCGGTTGATGAAAGATCACCTTCACCTGCCTCCAACGTGTCTCGGGCGAGGAGGAGGCCTCCGAGGCTGAGGTCCTGCCGCATTCCTTGAGGGCCGCTGCCTAAAGGCCGGAAGGTATCACGCGAGAGGAGGAAGGCCTCCAACTCTTCGAGCGCGGACGAAAACCAGGCGAGCTGAACTTCAGGCGGAACTGCCATCGCCGCCGGATCGGTCGAGGGCCTGGCGGATGGCATCGAGTAGTTGGCCGCGCGTAGCCGGTTTGATCAGGTACCCCACGGCACCGAGCCGGTCGCCTGATTCCCGATCCTCAGGGCGGTCGCGGGCGGTGAGGATGACCACAGGCGTAGCCGCCGAGGCGCCTTTCAGTTCCTGGACGCTCCGCATCAAATCGAATCCAGAGATGTCGGGCATCATCAGATCGAGCAGGATCAGGTCGTAAAGCTTCTCCAGGGCCAGGCGCAGCCCCTCCTGCCCGCTCATGGCGGTCTCGATCTCGAACCCAGCGGTTCGCAGAGTCAACTCGAGCAGACCGACGGTGTCGGGCTCGTCGTCAACGACCAGGATCTTGGCGCTTTCGGCCATGGGCAGGTTATTGTATACCGGCGTCTCCGCCCGTCCAAGAGGGGTAGGCTAGAGGAAAAGGCGCAGGGGGTGTTCGAGGTAGGTCCGCAAGTGCTGCAGCCAGTGGGCGGCCTCGGCGCCATCAGTTAGCCGGTGATCGGCCGAAAGCGTCACCTTCATCCGCCAGCCGGCTGCGATCTGGCCGGCCTCGACGACCGGGACCTCACGCACGGCGCCTACCGCCAGGATCGCCGCTTCGGGGGGGTTGATGATCGCGATGAACTCGTCCACGTCGAACATCCCCAAGTTGGAGACGGTGAAGGTCGAGCCTTCGATATCTTCGGGGCGGACGCGACCGTCGCGGGCGCGGGCGGTCGCCTCGCGGATTTCGGTTGAGATGATGGGCAACGGCTTGAGGTCGGCGTCACGGGTGACGACGGTCAGCAGACCGCCTTCCACCGCGACGGCGGTTCCGACGTGGATGCCGGCGTGTCGGACGATCCGGTCACTCTCGAGCGAAGCGTTGAGCGCCGGGTAGGCTCGCAGCGACAAAGCGCAGGCGCGCACGACGAAATCGTGGAACGATAGCCGAGACTCATCCGGCAGCGCCGCGTTGGCTTCGGCGCGCAGCTGCACCAGCTGCGCCACATCGAGGTCCGCCGTCAGATAGAAGTGGGGCACCTGCTGCTTGGCCGACGTCATGCGCCGGGCGATGGCCTGACGTAGCTTGCTCGGAGTGACCACCTCATCCTGAGCCAACCGCGGCGGCAGGCCGGGCCGAGCGTACTCGCCCGTTCCAGCGAGAGTCGCCGGCCGCCGCCCACTGCTCACAGCCGTGGCGATATCACGCTTGGTCACCCGACCGCCCGGCCCGCTCCCGGCAATGGCCCGCAGGTCTACGGCGTTTTCGCTGGCCATCCGTCGGGCCAGCGGGGACGCCCGCACACCGCCGGGGACTCGGCCGGATGGGGTTGCCGGCGCGGCCCCGCTGGTCGGAGCTGCCGCCGATTCTGGCCGAGCGGGCGGAGCGACCGCGGCCGGGCCGGCCTGGGCCAACGACTCGATGGATTCATCGGCGGCGCCAAGGATGGCGATCGGAGTCCCGATTGGCACGGCCGTTCCCTCCGGGACGAGATGCTTTCGCACGACTCCCGAGTCGGCGGCCTCCACTTCGACCGTCGCCTTGTCGGTTTCGATCTCGGCCAGGACTTCGCCCTTGTGGACGGTCTCGCCTTCGGCACGGACCCAGCGCACGAGCGTGCCCTCGGCCATATCGAATCCAAGCTTGGGCATGGCAATGATCGTCGCCATCACAGCACCCTCTGGACGGCCGCCAGGATGTCGTCGACCTGGGGCAAGGCCGCCTGTTCCAGTTCTCGGTTGTAGGGCAGGGGGACTTCCTTCTGCGCCACGCGCTGGATCGGCGCGTCGGCGTAGTCGAAGGCCTCCTCATACAGGCGGGCGGACACCTCGGCGCCGACGCCGAAGGAGCGCCAGCCCTCCTCGACGATGACGGCGCGGTTGGTGCGCCGGAACGAGTCGAGGGCGGGCTGCATGTCGAGCGGGCGAAGCGATCGCAGGTCGACGATCTCGGCCTCGATTCCCTGACGGGCGAGTTGTTCGGCGGCTTGCAGCGACACCTGCAGCATCTTGGAGTAGGTCACGATGGTCACATCGCGACCGGGCCGCTGGATCTTGGCGACGCCGATCGGTTCGAGCACCTCGCCCTCCGCCACCTCGCCTTTGGCCTGGTACAACGTGGCGTGCTCGATGAACAGGACGGGATCCTCCGAACGAATGGCCGTCTTGAGCAGGCCCTTGGCGTCCTGAGGGGTGCCGGGTGCCACCACCTTGAGACCCGGGAAGTGGGCGAAGATCGCGTCGGGCGTCTGAGAGTGGGTGGCGCCGAGCTGGCGGCCGCCGCCGCCGACGGCCCGGATGACGACCGGCATATTGAACTGGCCGCCGAACATGCTGCGCAGCTTGGCCGAGTGGTTGACGATCTGGTCCATCGCCAGGAAGGCAAAGTTGATCGTCATCAGTTCGGCGACCGGATGCAGCCCGGCCATGGCCGCCCCGTTGGCGGCACCGACGATGACGCCTTCAGCGATGGGAGTATCCAGCACTCGCTCCGGACCGAAGTGGTCGTAGAAGCCTTTCGTGACGGCGTACGTGCCGCCCCAAACTCCGACCTCTTCCCCGAGGATGATGACTCGCTCGTCGCGCTCCATCTCCTCCCACAACGCCTGCGAGATTGCCTCGCGCATCGTCAGGATGGGCATCGTTCAGGCCTGCCCCTGCCCTTGGCGGTCTGTAGAGACCGAGCCCAGCCGAGGGGGCTCCGGCTCGGCGTAGATGTCCTGGAACAGTTCCTCCGGCGCTGGCGCGGGGCTCGACTCGGCGAACCGAACGGCGTCCTCGACCTCGTCCGCCACACGCGCCTCTTCGGCGTCCAGCTCGTCCGCCTTGATCTGCGGCCCGGCAGACAGATGACGGCGGAAGATGCCGATCGGGTCGTTCTCCTGCCACTTCTGGACCTCGTCGCTGGTGCGGTATCTCTCCGGGTCGCCCATCGAGTGGCCACGGAAGCGGTAGGTGACGAGTTCCAGCAAGAATGGCCCGTCGCTGCGGACGGCGGCGAGCGACCTTTCGGCCGCCTGGCGAACCTGCAGCACGTCCATCCCCTCGCCGCGTTCGTTCGGCATGCCGTAACCCTCGGCCTTCTGGCGGATTTGCGAGACGGCCGAAGCCCGTTCTACCGAGGTCCCCATGCCGTACAGATTGTTCTCACAGACCCACAGCACAGGCAGGTGCCAGATCATGGAGAGGTTGAGGGATTCATGGAAATAACCGATATTGGTGGCGCCGTCTCCGAAGAAGCAGATGGTGACCGCATCGGAGCCGCGGTATTTGTCGGCGAGGGCCATGCCGGCCGCCAGCGGAAGGTGCGCACCGACGATGGCGTGTCCGCCCCAGAAATTTCGTTTGACGTCCGCCAAGTGCATCGAACCGCCCTTGCCTTTGGAAGTGCCGGTCGCTTTCCCGAGCAGTTCGGCCATCACGGCGCGGGCGCTGATCCCGCACGATAGGGCGACGCCGTGGTCCCGGTAGGCGGTGATGACGCGATCCTGGGGTTGCCGGACGGCGATCACTCCCGTGCCGACGGCTTCCTGCCCGATGTACAGGTGGAGGAACCCGCCGATCTTTCCCTCCTGGTAGAGGGTCGCCGCGCGCTCCTCCAGCCTCCGGACGAGGACCATCTCGTGGTACATCCGAAGGAGTTCCGTTTTGTCGAGCCGGCCAGACCGATCCGTCATGCCTCACCGCCCCTTGGATAACACCCAATCGCGACGGGGGAGGCGATGGGTACAGAACGCCCCGGCAGGCCGGGGCAGAAAGAGATTATACCGGAACTTGAGAAACCGGGTTTCTCGGAGAAACCCGGTTTCTTGTTTTGGCGCGTCACTTTTCCAGGCCCGAGGCGCGGACGTCGAATTGGACCTGGGTGAGGTCGAGGTCGGAGGGAAGGGGGATGGGGACGGTCACGACAGCTTCCTGGCCGGATCCGAGCAGGATCGGTCCGGACGACCACCCTGCACTCAGCAGGGAGCCGTCCGGCCCATTGATGGTGGCGAACGCGGTTGGCCTATCAATGGCCGCAGAGACGGGAGCGGTGAGTCGGACACGGAGGAAGAGCGTGCTCCCGACAGGCTCGTAGCCAATCACTTCTAAGGCGATAGGCATCGGCGAACGCTCAGCCGCCTCGGTTTCGGCGAAAAGCTGCCAGGCAATCGTCGGTGACTCCGATGTGTCGCTGGGGCTGGCGGCAGAATCGGCTCCTGGGCCGCGCAGCGTGAACGGAACGAGCTCGCCCGGGGAAAGGGGGACCGGGATTTCCGCGGGCACACCGGCCAGCCACGCTCCATCCTCAAGCATCAATCCAGTGAGTCGAACCCAGAGCGGTATGGGCGAGGTGTTGTGAAGGGCGGCGGTCACGAAAAGATTCCCTTGATCGTCGTCGTGATACTCGATATCGACGATCTCCGCCCCGCTCCGAGGGATCGCACCGGCCTGAGCAAGGGCATACGCCTCCCAATCGAGGTCCGCCCCGCTAACCGGCAGGCTCGCCAGAAAAGGCACCGGGGTATCCGGCGGTAGGCCCATGAACGCTGGTTGTGCGTCGACGACCGTCGCTAGGTCTCCGGAACTCTCCGATCCGACCACGCGCACCGTTTCGACAATGACAGACTCGTTGGAGAGGTTGGTCAGTCGTCCGAGGGCCGTCGGAAGGCCCTGGTCGTCGATGAACACGCGAACGTGCTCGGCCTTGAGCAGCGGGGTTCCTTCGGGCGGGATGGGGTCACCCATTAGCTGTGCTTCGACGGAAGACGGCGCGGGCGATGGTCGAAACGGCTCCCTGTAGGGCCAGGCGGCTCCAGCGGCCAGCCGATCGGTGGGAAGAGGGGCCGTTCGCCGAGCGATTTCGTTGCCGGCCTCATCGCGCAGGACGATTCGGACTTGTGGATTCTGAAGATCCTGCTCGCCGGTGTTCTCGGCGATGCCCAGGACGAGCCATTCACCGGGTCGGTTTGATTCTCGCAGACGCGCGTGGGACAGGATCTGAACGACCGGGGTCGCGGCTTCCGGGGCTGCGGCTGAGGGAGAGGGGACCAAGGGCGTGGGCGCACGACATCCGGCCAGGAGAGCCGCCGGCAGGACAGCGGCGGTCAACGCCCGCCAGGGTGACATCCTCAAAGGCACGTGGATCCAGTTCCTTTGCCCGGCTTATACCACGCGCTGGAGCCGGCATTCGCCAGGCGCCGACGTGGACTTCCTCTGCTTCAGATAGCGACGCGGAATGTTGGGGCGCTGACCGCCGCCTGGCGGCAAGTCGCCTTCGGGCGCGCCCTCACTCCTTCGGGCACCCCTTCGGGTGCACCCTAGGTGTGCCCTGAAGAGGGTAGAGGGCGAACCGCGAATGGCCCTCCGGATCCCGGCAGGGCCGTAGTCATCTTCTGGGTGCACGCCAAACGGAGATCCTCGCGCTCTCGAAGCTCTCGGGCCGGTCCGCCTCAGGCGCGAATGGGCAGGCGACGCGGCGCGCCCGACGGCGGCGTCACCAGGATCTCGCGCATCTCGTAATCGAATTTGATGTAGACGAATTGGCCGTCCAGGTCCCTGCCTACTTCATAACGTTGCCCGCCGAGGCGAATGTGCCCGCTGCGCACCTTTCTTCGCAACTCGCGATCGACGAGCCCGGTCGCCCAGCTGCGCAAGTCTTCCTCTTCCTCGACCAGGCGGTCGATCATCATCTTCAGGCTGGTCCGCATGCGTTCGATGGCCCGAGCCAGTTCTCCGACCTCACCCTTGTGCCGCACATCGACCGCGGTATCCAGCTCACCCATGCTGATGTCGGTCGCCACTTTGGTCAATTGCCGCACCGGCTGGCTGATGGATCGGCCGATGAGGGTGGCGAGTACGGCCACCACCGCTACCGCCAAGGCCACGCCGATCAACAACAAGACCGAGGTGTTCAGAATCACGCCATTGGCCGACTCGCGACTGAGACGAGCGGTCTTCATGCCACCCAGGTGGAGGCTCTCGGCAAGGAGGGACATCTGGGCGGAGATGGCTTCCAGATCCTTGAGCTTCTCGAGCGCGTCGGGATCGCCGATCGGATTGCGCACGGCCAGGATGCTTTCCACGCCGGAACGCAGGCCCGCCCACAGCCGAGTGAACTCCCCCAGCTGGCTGAGATCCTCCTCCGGCAGCAAGATGATCGGTGCCTCGGGCGGCGCTTCGGCCACCGGACTCGCCTCTACCCCCATGTCCATCCCTGCCATTCCGCCCGTGACCGACACTTGGCCGCTGCCGAGCCGGGCGAGGCTGGAGTCGAGGTTGGTCGCCAGGACGGCGAAGCGTCCCTCAGCCGTTGGGTCACCGGTGAGCAGGTAGTCGCGCGCCGGGAGCAGGGTGGTTTCGGCCAACAACTGAAGATGGGCGGCTTCCATCGCTTGCAGGGCCGAGTTTTGCATGACCGTGACGTCGCGGCCGACTCCCCGCAATCCCCAAAAGGCGATGGCGCCGCTGATGGCCATAATGACTAGGATCGCTAGAAACCCGAGGGTCAGCTTCTGGCCGATGGTCTCGCCGCGCCAAAAGGGGCTGGTAGTCTGGCCGGAGGCGAGAGTCTTGGATGCACGAGATACACCTTGTGTGGCCGACATTGGGTTACTTCCTTTCGATGAGTGGAGGACGCCGGTGGGTGATGCGGACGTTCACGCCCCTCGGCCTGCCAGAAGCATCTTGCGCTCGAATTCGCCGCGTGCCTTCTCGTCTCGGATGTCCTTACCGATGGACTTGATCAATTGCTGCCACTTCGCCCGCGGGAAGGCTTTTCGTTCCTCGCCCAGCTTGGCGATGTAGATCTCCGGATCGAGCATGCGCCGGGCGGCCGGGCCGAGAAGCCTGACCAATTCCCCACTCAGCATGTCAAAGAAGCCCTCTTCCACCGTGTCGGCGTCGTGAGGCGAAGGCGCGGCAGGGCGGGCAGGAGCGGCGGCCGGCGCCGCGGCCGGCCCGGCCTGGCTGATGGCCAACTCGAGGGCCATCTGGCGAATCTCAGCGCGTTTCTCGGCGTCGGTGAGGCGAAGGTGTTTGTAAATCCGATCCAACAGCTCGTCGAGGCGCTCCGGAGGAAACGTAGCCCGAGTCTCGCCCATCGCCGAGAGGAAACGGTCGAGATCCAACATTCGTCCGATCGGGCCAAGCACTTGGACGAAGATCCCCGGCAGGCCGCCGAGGAAGGGAGCCCTCTGGACTTCGGGGGCGGCTGCCCGGGTCGGCGCCAGCGTCTGAGAGGCGCCTGTGGTATCGAAGTCGAGGCGGACGGCCGAGAGTTGGGCGACTTGCAGCGCGGCGGAAAACTCGGCACAGGTCTGATAGCGGTCGCCGGCCGCTTTTTCGGTGGCTTTGTGGATGACCAGGTCGATGGTCTTCGGGACGCTCGGATTGATCAGGCGAGCCGAAGGCAGGGGCATGTTGACGTGCTTCATGATGACGCTCAGCGGGGTGTCGCCCTCAAACGGGGGCTGGCCGGCGACGAGCTCGAACAGCATAACGCCCAGGGAGTAGATGTCGCTGCGCGCGTCTCCCGCCTTGCCGAAGCCCTGTTCCGGAGACATGTAGGTGGGGGTCCCGAGCACTGTTCCGCTGACGGTATTGGTCAGGCCGCCGACGATCTTCGCCAACCCGAAATCGGTCAGCACCGGCTGACCATCGGGGTTGAACATCACGTTGCCCGGCTTGACATCACGGTGGATCACGGGCTTCTCGAGGGAATGGGCGTAACCGAGGGCATCGCAGAGGACTGAGATCAGATGAACCGCCTCGCCGAGCGGCATGTACTGACGCGCCGCGGCCAGCTGCTCCAGCCGCGTGGCCAGCGTCGTCCCTTCGATGAATTCCATCACCATGTAGGGCACGCCGTCGTACGCCTCGTAGTCGTAGAGGATAACGATGTTCGGATGGCGCAACTGGGCAACGGCCTGCGCTTCGCGCAGAAAACGGTCGGCGAATCCGGGGCGGCTGGCCAGATGGGAATGGATGATCTTTACGGCGACGGGGCGGTTAAGCAGGGGATGGCGGCCAGCATACACCTGGGCCATGCCGCCCTGGCCCACCAGTTCACCGACTTCGTATTTCCCGAGGGTCTTGCCTGTCCAACTGCCGGGATGCATACGGTCGCTCACCGTCAACCAACATGCAGCGCCCGCCAGGGAGGCCGCGGCCCCATCCGCGCCACCTTCCTGGCGACAGCTAGGTGCTGATGGGGGCAAGTTTAGCACAGGAGGGAAGGGGAGCAATCCCTCTGAGGATGGACCAAGCGAGCGCGCCAAGCTCCCCGCGAGCTTCAAGCTCGCGGGGAGCTGCCTTGCGACGTGGCTGTCTCAGGCGGGCACTTCAGGCAGCGACGCCATTGCCTGGGCGATCTCCGTTTCGGGGTAGGCGAAATCCTCCAATGCCCCCCGCAGGTAGCTCTCGTACGCCGAAAGGTCGAAGTGGCCGTGCCCGGACAGGTTGAAGGCGATCACTCGAGAGACGCCTTCCTCCTTGCACCGCACGGCTTCATCGATGGCGACGCGGATGGCATGCGCCGACTCCGGCGCCGGCACGATCCCTTCGGCGCGGGCGAACTGCACCGCGGCTTCGAACGTGGGCACTTGCGGCACGGCGACGGCTTCGATGTCGCCGTGGTCGTACAGCGCGCAGACGTGCGGCGCCATCCCGTGGTAGCGCAGCCCGCCGGCGTGGATGCCGGGCGGGATGAAGGTGTGGCCGAGGGTATGCATTTTGACGATCGGCGCGGTCTCGGCCGTGTCGCCGTAGTCGAAAGTGTATCGGCCGCGCGTCAGGCTCGGGCAGGCCGTCGGTTCGACGGCGACGACGCGCGTGGTGCGGCCGGCGGTGAAGTTCTGATGCAAGAAGGGAAAGGCGAAACCGCTGAAGTTGCTCCCGCCGCCGACGCAGCCGATGACGACGTCCGGATACTCCCCGGCGAGCTCGAACTGCCGGATCGCCTCCAGGCCGATGACCGTCTGGTGCATCAGCACCGGGCCGAGCACCGAGCCCAGCGAGTATTTCAGCGCGCCGCCCGAGATCACCGCCGCCTCCGCGGCTTCGGAGATCGCCACGCCCAGCGAGCCGGGGTGATTCGGCTGATCTTTCAGCAGCTTGCGGCCGTATTGGGTCTTGTTCGACGGGCTGGGCTCGACGCTGGCCCCATACGTCTCCATGATGATTCGCCGATAGGGCTTCTGGTCGTAGGAGACCCGCACCATGTAGACGTGGCACTCCAGACCGAAAAAGTTGCAGGCCAAGGCCAGAGCCGTGCCCCATTGTCCGGCGCCGGTCTCGGTGGTGAAACCGCGCACGCCTTCCTCTTTGGCGTAGAAGGCCTGCGGGATGGCGGTGTTCGTCTTGTGCGATCCCACCGGGCTGACGCCCTCGTACTTGTAGTAGATGTGCGCCGGGGTGTCGAGCGCCTTCTCGAGCCGCAGGGCGCGGTGGAGCGGGGAAGGGCGGTAAAGGCGATACAACTCGCGCACCGGCTCCGGGATTTCGATGAAGCGCTCGCTGCTGACCGCTTCCTGGATGAAGCGCATCGGAAACAGCACCGCCAGGAACTCCGGTGTCACGGGTTCCTTGGTGGCCGGATGCAAGACCGGCCCGGGCGAGACCGGCATGTCGGGGTTGATGTTGTACCAAGCGCGAGGTAGATCGTCTTCGCTGAGGATGAAACGCGTGCGGGTCATGGTGGCCTCCTCTTATGCGCTTTTTCGATTCTTCCGACTTTGACTCGGGATACTCCGCCTTCGCCGTCCAGGCCCGGCAGGTTTGGCCGGGTCCAGGTCGTTGGTGCGCGTCCCACCCGTCCCGGGGCCGAGCCCAGCCCGGGGCTTCGGTGTGCCCAAGTGGCAGCCCAACTTCATCCGCTGTCGGATGCCATCGCTTCGCCTCCCATTTCGAGAGGGCGTCCCTTAAGCCAACACGCGCCCGTCCCGGATTGGGGACGAGCGCGTGACCGCCCGTGGTGCCACCCCGCTTAGGCTGAACGAAAACGCCCCATCGGTGATGCGACGGGGCGCCAGCCTCACTCTTCAGGCACAGCTCCTCGGCCTTTGCCTCGGTGCGATGCCTTCGCCTTGATAACGGTGGCGACTCCGGCACGGGCTACTCTTGCCTGGCCGCGCCCTGGTTGCGACCGGGGCTGCGGCGCACGATTTCGCCCTGCGGCTCAGAGGTCCATTCCACACCGGCGCTCGTGCGGGTTTCCACCCGTTCCCCCGCTCGCTGGACGCCGCTTCGGCGTGTACTCGTCCTCGTCGAAGCCGATATTGTTATGAATTTAGGTGATCTTATATGAATTCGAGGGCGCGGTCAAGATGCAGTCTGCGCGTCGGCAGCCCTTCGATCAATGCTTGAGTCTATGCCGCTCCGGGGCTCGCTCAGCGCCATGAAGCGGCGCCTTGGGCTGGAGGCAACGGGAGGTCCCTGCTCACGCCCTTCGACCCCTCGTTTCCCCTCGGGGCATGTGCTAAGGCCGCGCGGAGAAGCGTTGGGGGCCGAGGGCGAAGGGCGGCCTCCACTCAGGGAGGAGATTCTTTCTGAGCCCTGACCACCGACCACTGACCCCTAGAGCGCGGCCTCCGCTCAGGGCCCTTCGACTTCGCCGTCCCTCCCGGGACGGCTCCGCTCAGGGAGGAAACCCAACTGACCACTGACCACCGACCACTGACCACTAGTACACCGGAAGCCGCGGATCGACCTCGCGCGCCCAGGCGTTGATTCCGCCGCGCAGGTTCTTGATCTTGCGGAAGCCGGCGCCGGCCATCAGCTCGACCGCACGCGCCGATCGGCTTCCGCTCTTGCAGAAGAAGACGATCTCCTCGGCACTGTCGAGCTCGTGCATGCGCGACGCCAGGCTCCCCAGCGGGATCAACTCGGCGCCTTCGATACGCGAGATCTCCAGCTCGTGCGGCTCACGCACGTCGACCAGACGAACCTGGCCGCCGTTCCGCATCTTCGCGTCGAGCTGGCGCGGTTCGATCTCCCACTCGGCCCCCAATCGATCGTCGGCCCGGTCGTGACCGGGGACGCCGCAGAAGGCCTCGTAGTCAATCAGCGCCGTGACCTCCGGCTCGGCTGAACACACCTTGCAGCCCGGATTCTTGCGGAGCTTCACCCGGTCGAACGTCATCGCCAAGGCGTCGAACAGGAGCAGGGTCCCGATCAAGGGCTCGCCGATCCCGAGCAGCACTTTGAGCGCCTCCGTCGCCTGGAGCGTGCCGATCGTGCCGGGAAGCACACCGAAGACCCCGCCCTCGGCGCACGACGGCACCAGCCCCGGCGGCGGCGGCTCGGGGAACAGGCAGCGGTAGCATGGCCCGCGGTCGGCCCAGAAGACACTGACCTGCCCCTCGAAGCGGAAGATCGAGCCGTAGACGTTCGGCCGGTGGGTCAGCACGCACAAGTCGTTGACCAGATAGCGCGTGGGGAAGTTGTCGGTGCCGTCCAGGATCAGGTCGTAGCCTTCGGCGATGCGGAAGGCGCTCTCGGAGGTGAACGGCTCATCGAAGGTGTCCACCTGGATCGCCGGGTTGATGTCGAACAGACGGCGGCGGGCCGACTCGACCTTTCGCTCCCCCAGGGACGAAGTCCCGTGCAGGATCTGGCGCTGCAAGTTGGTGAAGTCGACGACGTCGTAGTCGACCAGCCCGATCCGGCCGACGCCGGCGGCGGCCAGGTACATCCCCGCCGGCGATCCGAGACCTCCGGTGCCGATCAGCAGGACGGATGACTCTTTGAGGCGCCGCTGGCCGGCCAGGCCGACCTCCGGCATCAGCAAGTGACGCGAGTAGCGCAGGATTTCTTCATTGCTAAGTTGAGCCTGACGCGTGTCCATACCCTTGTCCTTCACCGATAGAGCCGCGCCCCGCGGGCGCGGTCCAATTCTAGCAGGCCGAGAGAAGCACCCCTCCTCGATGGGGCGCTGTGCTCACGTCACAGGGTGCGCGCATGGAGAGGAGCGCCTTTCACCCTACCGTCTCCCAGGAGGAGAGAGGGGCGGGGGGTGAGGGGGGCGGCCACTCAGGCCGTCGATCTCCTCGAGTTGTCTCGCCAGAACGTCGGCCCGGACCGGGCCGTGATGGACTCGCCGCGGACGGCCCGAGGCGTCGATCAGGAAGACGGTGGGAACGGCCAGAACGCCCCAGGCGTCCGCCAGGCGCGGCCGAGTCGAGGCATCGACTTCCAGAATCTGCAGTGCGCCGTCGTATATCGCTCGAAGCTGATCGAGCGCCGGCTTCTGGATCGTCTCGCACGGCGCGCAGCCGGGCGCGGTGAAATACAGGACGGCCGGCCGGCCAGGCAGGAACCCGTCGATCACCGCGCCGCTTCGGGCCTGGCGCCGCAGTCCACGACGGGCCACGATCCGCCAGGCGATAACAGCGATGCCGGCGAGCAGAGCGACGATCAGGATGCGCTCGAGCACGTCGCCTCAGATCGTCGGCCGACGGCCGGGCACCGAACCGGGTGGCGGCGACTTCGAGAAACCGGGGACGTGGACGCGCGCCAGCCAGTAGTACAACGCACACCCGACGCACACGCCGGCGAAGAGATTGATCCCGGCCAGGGCCACCACGACCGCCGTTAGACCCCAACCAAGACTGGCCGCCCCCAGGGCGAACGCCAATGCGCCAAGGGAGAGGACGACTCCGCCAAGCAGTTGGGCGAAGCGATGAGGTTCAGGGTTGTCTTGCAGCAGCTCCGGCCGCAGCCGCCCCATGGACCGCAGAAGCCGGTAAATGGCGGCGAAGGCGGGCCGCCCACGAACGCTTCCCAGCAACATCAGCGCTCCCACGACCGCCACGAGGGCCGGCGCATCGGCGACGAAGGCCGCCAGGAGCAAACCGATGATCACCGCTTGATTGGTGCGCAGCGCGGCGTGGTCGACCGGGCGCAAGGCTTCCGCATCACTTCCGCCGGCGATGCTCGGCACGATCATCAGACGGTCGCCGTCCGTCATGACAGTCGCCTCACCCGCAAGCCCTCGAATATCGAGATCGTTGACAAAGATGTTGACATACGGCCGAAGGCCCCCGTTTCCGTTGAACAGGTGCGATCGGACCGACGGATAGCGGAGACTGAGATCTTCGAGCACGGCCATGACGGTTGCGCCGCTGGCCTCGACTTCTTTCTTCCCCTCGGTGTACGGGCGCAAGGGGGTGGGGATTCGCACCAGGTTCATCTGTCCTCCATTTGATCCGGGACGACCGTCAGACTTTCCTCCTCGAAACGTCCCCGGTCTTCGGCCAGTCTCCAGGCGCGGCTCTCGCCCGCGCCGCCGGATCGGACCTCGGTGATGACGTAGGTATAGAAGGGCAGGGCGCGTTCGAGGTCGAAGTCCGAAGGGCGGGGCGGATGGTCGGGGTGGGAATGATAGATGCCGAGGATGGTCAGCCCGTCCTCTTCCGCTTTCTCTTCAGCGTCGAGCAGGTCCAGCGGGTCGATCCGATAGCGTCTCGTCCTCGTCTCGTCCTCCCAACGGTTGGGCAGGGGGAGGGTGCGACGCACGCGGCGCAGGTCTCCGTTTTCGATCAAGCCCAACAGCACACCGGCGCCCTCTTCCGGATAGGCGCTCTCACCATGCAGGTCGATCTCGCGTGCGTGGACGGCGGGTAGGAGGATCGTCATCCTCGGCTCCAGAAATCCTGACCGAGGTACTTGAGCCCCGAGTCCGGGAAGACGGCGACGACGACGGCGCGCTCGAGCCGGCCGGCCAGCTCGAGGGAGGCCACAGCTGCGGCTGCGGCCGAGACCCCGACCAGCAGGCCCTCTTCGCGGGCGATCCGGCGAGCCATGTCGTAGGCCTGCTCCGTTTCTACCTCGATCATCTCATCGACGACCGCCGGATCGAAGATCGGAGGCACCGTGCTGGTGGCGAGGTGCTTCAGTCCTTCCAATCCGTGCAAGGGAGTCGCCGGCTGCACGCCAACGATGCGCACGCCGGGAACGGTCTGGCGCAGATAGCGACCGGCGCCTGTGATCGTTCCGGTCGTCCCAAGCCCGGCGACGAAGTGTGTGATGCGTCTTTCGGTCTGATCGGCTATCTCCGGGCCGGTGGTGTGAAAGTGAGCCTGCCAGTTGGCGGGATGGCCGTACTGGTCGGCGTAGAAGAATCGAGCGGGATCTTCCGACGCCATCTTGGCCGCAACCGTCCGGGCGCCGTCGGAGCCTTCGGTCGGATCCGTCAGGGTGAGGTCGGCGCCCAAGGCGCGCAGGATGGCGATGCGCTCGGGGCTGGCATTGGCCGGGATGGCCAAATGCACTCGCACGCCAATCCCGGCGGCGAAGGTGGCGTAGGCGATCCCCATGTTCCCCGATGTCGAGTCGAGCAGGATGCGGCCATCGGAAAGGCGCCCATCTTCGATGGCCCGATGGAGTATCCACGCCGCAGGCCTGTCCTTCACCGATCCGGAAGGATTCATCCATTCGGCTTTGGCGAACACCTCCACGGCGGGAGGGAGGCCGGCGGTCAACCGTTGAAGGCGGATCAGGGGAGTGCCCCCGACCCGTCCGAGAGCACCGGTGGGCGCCGATGAAGCGCGGTCGATTGTGGTGAGGGTCGTCATATCGGTCCCACAGAATCAACGCGGCCAGCGAACGGAGGCAAGCGCCTCGCTCCGCACGAGCGGTCGGTCTGCGTGCGAGAGCGGAGCGTCCCCGTCGGCTGGCCGGCGGAGCCGGTGCCCGGGTGTGATCGCAGTCCGCTCCCGCTAGGGACAGGAGCAGCTTTGCAACATGGGCGCAGTCAGGATATTTATGACTATCTTCATCAATATTATCACGGTCGACCCATAGGTGTCAAGGCGGGGCGGGCCTGACCTATCTTCATGACCCTGCCGGGGACTTGTAGCCAGGCCTAGCATCTGCCTGTGGCCATTGGGCGCCTGGTCAGGCTCGGGAATCGCGTCGGCACGGCATCACGCTCGTTCGGCCAGTCGTAGGGGCGAAGGGCGTAGAGGGCGAAGGGCGTAGCGGGCGAGGCGCGATCGCCACAGGCCGTAGGGGCACAGCACGCTGTGCCCCTACCAGGATTCTCTGTCATCCCGGCTGCAATCCAACCTGGCGCCCAATGGCCACTGGCTCTAGCTAGGCCTGGTTCGAAGTCCCCGGTAGGGCCATTAAGATGGGGATCCTGGCATGCTCCTTGCTGGCTGAGGTGACCGTGGTCCTGTGGCCGCGTCGAGCCTGGTTGATATAATGACGGCTACCAGGAGACGAATCCCTGAAGCCGGAGGGCTGAAGGCCGGATATGGGGGATGATGCCAGCGCGCTCCATGCCCGGGGCGTGCTTCGCTATGTGGGAATCGTGCTTGCAGCCTCGGCGCTGTTTGCCACGGCATTCACCGCCTGGACGCCGGCCAGCCTCTCGCCGGGAGAGTTCGTCGAGGAGCTGCTGCGGGCAGCCTCGGCCAAGCCGGCCGAGGTCGAGCCCGCGTCATCCGGAGGAGAGATCCTGCCGGCTGAAAGCGGCCTGCGAATTGGGATCGTCGCTGGGCATTCCGGCGCGAATCCGGACTCGGGTTACGTCGATCCCGGCGCGGTTTGTGAGGACGGACTGACCGAGCTGGAGGTCAACCAGAACATCGCCAATCTGGTCGTGCGTTCGCTGCAGGCCGCTGGATACAACGCCGAGCCCCTGGAGGAATGGGATCCGCGGCTGACCGGGTACCGGTCTGTGGCGCTGGTCTCGATCCATGCCGACTCGTGTCTGGCGATCAACAACGATGCGACCGGTTACAAAATCTCGGCCGCGCTCGACACGGCCGTCCCGGACCGGGCCCAACGGTTGGTCGCATGCTTGGCCGATCGCTACGCTGAGGCGACCGGGCTTCGCTTCCACCCAGACACGATCACCCGAGATATGACCGAGTACCACACCTTCTACGAGATCAACAGCGACACCCCGGCTGTGATCATTGAGACCGGATTCCTGTATCTGGACCGTGAGTTCCTGACGAGGGAGCCGGAGCGGGCGGCGCGCGGCATCGCCCAAGGTCTGTTGTGCTACATCAACAACGAACCGGCGACGCTGCCGGAGGGCGCGCCGTGAAGGGCGTCGATCCGCGCGAGACCTCCGGTGAGACCCTGCGGCGTGTGATCGAGCAGGCGAAGGCCGCCCTCGGCCGCGGCGACAAAGTCGAAGCCCGGCGGCTGGCGCGTCGGGCGGTCCGTTTGGACGCTCGCAGCGAAGCCGCCTGGCTGACCCTGGCGGCGGTCTCCGAGGCGCGGCCGGCGCTGGCCTATGCCGCCCGCGCTCTCGAGATCAACCCGCGTTCCCAACCGGCGCGCCGGGCCATCCGTTGGGCCGTGCGGCAACTTCCGCCACGCGAGCGCAAAGAGGCTTTGCGCGAGGTTCGTCTGCCGGTAAGGTTGGCGGTCCAGGTCGTGCCGCTCGAGGCTCTGACCTCCCATCGCCTCTTCTCGCCGCGCGTCGCCATTCCGGCGCTGGCGCTGGTCGTTGCGGTCGGCCTGTGGGCCGGCAGCCCGCCGGCGGACGCTGTCCAGCCGCAGCAGGATTCGTCCCCGGTCGCCAAAGCCAGCTTCACGCCCACCCCGACCGACACCCCGACCCCGACGCCGACTCCGACGCCGACCGAGACTCCCACACCAACTCCAACGCCGACCGAGACGGCCACTCCGACCGTGCGGCCGAACGTTTCGTGGGTCTATTCCGAGGATCCGTCGGAGTTGGCGGACGAAGGTCGCTGGGTCGACGTCGATTTGAGCGAACAGAAGGTGACGGCCTACGAAGGCGACCAGCCGGTGAACACGTTCATCGTTTCCACCGGCACTCGCATCCATCCGACGGTGACCGGGCAATTCCGGATCTACGTCAAGTACCGCGCGGCTCCTATGTCCGGCCCCGGCTACTACCTGCCGGGTGTCCCCTACATCATGTACTTCTATTCGGGCTATTCTCTGCACGGGACGTACTGGCACAACAACTTTGGGACGCCGATGAGTCATGGCTGCGTCAACATGCGGACCTCGGAAGCCGAGTGGATGTACGGCTTCGCCTCCGTCGGAACTTTGGTGAATGTCCATCCCTGACGTCCTCGGATCGACTGGCGCAAGGCTCGAACGTCCTGGGCGCATTTCGCGCCGGGAGTTCCTGCGGTTTTCGGGCCTCGGGATGATCGGCACGGCCTTGCCGTTGCGCTGGCCGTCCGTCGCCACCACGGGCCAGCTCGGCCGGATCCTCCAGGAGAGGGCCGACGTCTACACCGAGGCGTCGTTCTCGGCCCGGCACGTCAAGACCCTGTGGCGAGACGAGGTTCACGCCATCTCCTCGGCGACGGTCGGCGATGCTATGCCGGAGACCAATCGCGTGTGGTACGGGCTGGATCGGCTTGGTTTCGTTCACTCCTCGGCCGTGCAACCGGTGCGGGCGATGCCCCAATCGCCTGCGAGCTACGTCCCCTATCGGGGGGCGCTGGCAGAAGTCACCTTGCCGTTTGTCGAGGCCTACTGGGAGCCGAGCAAGCAGGCCAAGCACGCTTACCGCCTCTACTTCGAGACGACGCACTGGGTGAACGAGCTGAGCTGGGACAAGAAAGGCCGGGCCTGGTACCGGATCTATGACGACCGGATCGCCGAGCATTACTACGTGATGGCCGAAGGGCTGCGCCTGGTGCCTCTGGCCGAGCTCACGCCGATCTCGCCCGAAATCCCGGCCGCGGCGAAGCGCATCGAGGTCAACCTGGCAGAGCAGTGGGTGAGGTGCTTTGAAAGCGGACGGGAGGTCTTCTCGGCGCGCGTCTCCACCGGCGCGAAGGTCGGCGCCAAGGATTTCTCGACCCCCTCGGGCGTCTTCACCACGTTCCGCAAGAAGGGATCGCGTCATATGGCCGCCGGAAACCTCGCTAGCGGGTACGACTTGCCGGGCGTGCCGTGGGTCTCCTATATCACCCAGGAAGGGATTTCGTTCCATGGGACGTACTGGCACAACGACTTCGGGGCTCCGCGCAGTCATGGTTGCATCAACATGACTCCGTCTTCGGCCAAGTGGGTATTCCGCTGGACCCACCCGGTCGTGCCGAGCGATTCGGATGAGCTGTGGACCGGCGCCGGGACGGCGGTGCGGATCAGGGAATGAGGAACCTACCTCGGTCGGCGTGACGCTCGCCTCAGCGACATTTCGCGCGATCCCTGCAGGGTCGTCTCCATCGGCTGCTCCCTGCCCACCGCACCTGGCGAACCCTTCCCCTGCTAAGCGATATCATTACCATCCAACGAAAGGAAATCCAGCGATGGGGCGACACGCGCTCTTCGGCGGGCTCGTTATCGATGAAGACGAGCAGCCGGTGCCGGTGGTCAGCGTCGGCGACGAGGCCTTCTACGTCGTGGACGACGATGGGTTTCGGCGCCACATCGAGAGCGAGCGCGTCGATCGCCAGGTGCTCGAACATTTGCGCCGCAACATCGAGGGGCATGAGGAGACCATCAGCCGCGGGACGATGCAGCTCCTCGGCCAGGACGACATCTTCACCAAGGCGGCGATCGAGGCTTCGTTGCGGAACCTCGATGCGCAATTCGACGAACTGATGGGCCGCGGCCTGCCGGAAGATGCCCGAGCGTGGTTGGGGATGATGGGCTTCCGCGTCGTCATCGACGTGCATGGGGACGTCGTGCGGGTCGAGGAGCCGCCGGGCGCGCCCGAAGGGGAAGAGTAGACAGGGGATCGAGAGGCAGCGTTAATGCTTCGCTCACGCGGCCGTGCTACAATCCCGCGCAGACCTTGTGAGGTAGCGCCGTGAGTCTCTCCGAACACATTATCGAGGTAGACGATTCGTCGTTCGCCGGCGAGGTCATCCAGCGATCGTTCGAAGTGCCCGTGGTCGTCGATTTCTGGGCGCCCTGGTGCGTCCCGTGCCGTACGCTGGGGCCGATGCTGGAGCGGGCGGCGATCGAGGCCGGCGGTGCCTTCCGGCTGGCAAAGGTGAACGTCGACGACAGCCCCAACCTTGCCGTTCGATTCGGGGTGCGCGGCATCCCGGCGGTCAAGGCCTTTCGGCAGGGGGAAGTCGTCAGCGAATTTGTCGGCGCCCAACCGGATTCGCTGGTCCGGCGCTTCCTGGAGCAAGTGGCGCCGTCGCAGGCGGATGCGGCTCTGGAGAGAGCCAAGGGCTTGCTCGCGACGCGGCATTGGGTGGATGCCGAGGCGGCGTTCCGTGAAATCCTTGGGCGCGAGGATGCCAACGCGCCCGCCAGCCTGGGACTCTTACACTGCCTGTTGATGCAGGGGCGGGGTGCCGAGGCCCGATCGCTTCTGCGGGACTTCCCTCCGGGGATGGAGTGGGCGCAGGCGGAGAAGCTCCGCCCCCTCGCCGACTTGCTGGCGGAGGCCGCGGCGGCAGAGACTCCCCTGTCCGCCGAACCCCTGGGCGCGCAATACCTTCAGGCGGGTCGCCTGATTTCGAGGGGAAACATCGAGGCGGCGATGGACGGGCTGCTCGACGTCCAGCGGGCAGACAAGAACTACCGCAAGGGCCAGGCGCGCCAGTCCTTGCTGGGATTGTTCGCGCTCCTCGGGGAGGACGACGAGTTGACCCGGGCCTACCGCGACGAGCTGGCCTCGATTTTGTTCTGAAGCAGAAACCGGGTTTCTCCAAGAAACCCGGTTTCTTTTTGCGTGTGCGAAGCCCGGGCGAAGCAGGCTCTCCCGAGCGAAGCGAGGGATGCTTCGCCCCTACATTGTCCCTAGATCCTCCTACATCGCCCCTACATCGCGCCCACATTACCTCGCAGCACCCCACCGCACCTTATTCCGGGCCTCCGCCGAGCGCTAACGTACCCCAGGTGGTCGGATTGACAAGCGTTCGGGTCGAGACGCTCGAGACCATCGACTGCTGCGCAGCGATCCCTGCCAGGTCGTCATCTGAGATGGAAAGCGCAAAGCCATAACGACCGCCCTCGGCCGGTGTGACTCCGAAGACGGTCCAGGGGATTCGTGCCTCGACATCGTAGCCCTGGGGAGTCGCTTTGCCGGCGACGCTCACACCTGCCGCGGGCCCGCGCTGGGATTGGGGAAACCAGCGGTGGGCTTGCGCCGGAATGCTTCCGAAGTTGCCGAGCGAGAGGCCGAGCTGGGTGTCGTCGGCGGAGAGGGAGGCCGTGTAGTAGTCCGCCGCCAGGTCCGCGTCGAACTGGACCTCCACCTCGTCGCCCATCCAGATATCCGCGCCGCTGGCCACCTGCACGTACTTATCGTCGATGACTTGGATAGCCACATAGAGGTAGCTCGCGTCCCACCCGAGGGCGAACTTCCCCGAGACGTCATCGACCCCTGTCCAGCGCGATGCGCCGTACACCACCTTGTCGGCAGCGGAGAAGGGCAGGCTCCAATCGCCCAGCTCGCCGTCGATGGTCGGTCCGGTAGCGAGCCGATCGGCTTCGATGACGGCTCCGTTGGGGCGGGTGTTGAGGGTGCTCACGGTCGCCGTCGGAGGGAGGGTCCCAGGCGTGACCACGATCGGCGGTTCCGTGGGCGCCGGGCCGGGTGTGAATGTCCCCACCGCCACGACGGGTGTCTGGGTCGGAGCGAAGACGGCTGTCAGAGTCTCATTCAGGGTCGGAAGGACGAATGAGGTGGGCGGGGCAGCGCCCGGCAAGGCGCAGCTGACGGCGGCACCCAACGCGGCGAGCAATGGAAGGAACCAAGGTCGCGGGCGCATCTCAGCCTCCGGGGCAGGACGGGTAGGCAGTGGGGCGAAGATCCCGCGGTCCGCCACAAGACGAACAGGAAACGCTGCGCGGGAGTGGGGCGGGTGGGACTCGAACCCACACGAGGTCGCCCTCAGAGGATTTTAAGTCCTCGGCGTCTGCCAGTTCCGCCACCGCCCCAAAAAGGATTCTACTCTCTCTTGAAGGGCTGGGAGTCTTCGAAGGGTGTCCCGGTGCGGAGGCGGCTCGCTTGTTCCCGGAGGTAAGCTCTCTGGGTTGGGCGCCTGACGGTAGAATCCCACCTCGACTTTGCCCAAGGAGGCGTCACGTGGACCTGAAGCGGCCGACTCCGGCTTTGGTGTTCTCTTCCCTGGCGCTCGCCGCCCTGGCCTGCAATGCATTGAGTCGCGTGCCGCAGGACCCGACGAGCGAAGCGGTCGAGGACATCGTCCTCCCCGAACCGCTCGAGTACCCTTCGCCGGACGATCATTCCATCGGAGACCCGAACGCCCCGGTGGTCATCGAAGAGTACGGGGACTTCCAGTGCCCGTTCTGCCGACGCTTCCACGATGAAACCCTCCCGCAAATTGTCGACGCGTACGTCGATACGGGACAGGTCTACTTCATCTATCGCCACTTCCCCGTCGTCGATGGCAACGATCCGGCGCAGGAGTCCCACGCCGCGGCGGCCGCCGCCGTGTGCGCCGGACGCCAGAACCGATTCTGGGATTACCATGACGTGCTCTTCGCCAACCAGACCGGAGAGAACATCGGGGATTTCAGTGATCCGCGTCTGCAGGCGATGGCGAAGCAGCTCGGGCTGGATATGGACGCCTTCGACGCGTGCGATCGCACCGCAGATGCGCTGGCGTCCGTCTTGGCCGATTCGTTGCTGGCCCAGCAGAATGGTGTAAACGCGACGCCGAGCTTCCTGATCAACGGCGAGCTACTGGTGGGCGCGCAACCGTTCGAAGCCTTCCAGCAGGCCATTGAGGCCGAGTTGGGAGGGAACTAGTATGAAGACTCACCTCCACCCCCTCCCTCCCCCTGAAAGGGGGAGGGAGCAGCAACTCCTCCAGTCCCTACGAGGCTGAGGAACTCCCTCCCCCTGCAAGGGGGAGGGCCGGGGTGGGGGTTGAGCACGCGAAGGGCTCAACCGCAGACTGTCTCGAAGGAGATCTCCACCGGCGGGGTCGGCAGATCATCGCTGGGATGGGCCCGGTCGAGCCAGATCCAGGCATCCATGTCGCCGTCGCGCACCCGGCGCTGGCCGGCGCCCAGCGAGCCATAATTCCAGACACCCTCCCGAGCCCAGTTGAAGTAGGCCCAATACGAACATCCGCCGCTGCCGCGGCAGGCGCATAGGCAATCCTGCCGCGGGAAATCGCATCCCTCGTCGCCGATAGCACAGACCAAGGAACCCATCGGATTAGCAGCATCCAGGCTGACGGGGATGCCGGAGTCGCGCAGCAGCTCTTCGCCGGAGATCTCCGAACCCTCGAAGATCACGCAGGTCGTGGCGAACGATCCATCGCCGTGGCCGACGACGAGCCCCGCACGGCTGCGGATGGTAGAAGAAGCCGGCGGGGCGCAGGCCGCCAGGACCCACAGGCTGGCCACCCCGGCATGTCGAAGAATAGCGGCTCGTCCCATCGCAGGCTTCTCTTCTCATTCTACTCTCAGGCCCTCGGCCCAGGCCTCGCCGAACCTGCGTGCTATAATGCGCGGGAAAGGGCCCCTCGATGTTCAAGAACTTGCGCAGGGCCATCGGCGGCGACCAAGTCGGCCGCGAGCTCGAACGTTGTGCCGGGTGGGTCGCGGCCATCAACGCCCTCGAGCCCGAGTTGCGAAACTTCTCCGATGATGCGTTGCGACGGAAAACGGAAGAATTCCGGCGGCGTCTGGCCGAGGGGGAGAGCCTCGACGACGTCCTGGTGGAAGCGTTCGCCGCGGTGCGCGAAGCCTCGATGCGGATGATCGGGCTGCGGCCGTTCGACGTTCAGCTCGTCGGAGGGATTCTTCTTCACGAAGGCAAGATCGCCGAGATGCGGACCGGCGAGGGCAAGACCCTGGTCGCAACCCTTCCGATGTACCTCAACGCCCTGGAGGGGCAGGGCGTCCACCTGGTGACCGTCAACGACTACCTGGCGCGGCGCGACGCACGCTGGATGGGGCCGATCTTCGCTGCCCTCGGTCTGTCGGTGGGAGTCCTGCAGGAGGCGGCCCGCACGGAGAACGGCCGCAAGGCTTTCGTCTTCGACCCGCAACGGGAGTCGGCGCAGGAGGATGTTCATCAACTGCGGCTGGTGGATCGGGCGGAGGCCTACGCCGCCGACGTCACCTACGGCACCAACAACGAATTCGGTTTCGACTACTTGCGCGACAACATGGCCCCGACCCTGGCGGCGCGGGTCCAGCGCGGGCATCGCTACGTCATCCTCGACGAAGTCGACAACATTCTGATCGATGAGGCCCGCACCCCGCTGATCATTTCGGGGCCGTCGCATGAAGACCCCGAGATGTACGAACGGGTCGCCCGGGGAGTCCGGGAGTTGGTCCCGGAAGACTACGAGGTCAGCGAGCGCGACCGTTCGGTGGCGCTGACCGAGCTGGGCGAGGAACATATCGAACGGCTGCTCGGAGCGCGGTTGCGCGATCCCGACCGACCGGAAGACATCACCCCGGAACAGGCCCGCCTGCTCGGTTTCGTCGAACAGGCGCTGCGCGCCGAGCATCTCTTCAAGCGCAACAAGGATTACGTCGTGCAGGCCGGGCGCGTCATCATTGTCGACGAATTCACCGGCCGGCTGATGCAAGGCCGGCGTTGGTCGGACGGTCTGCACCAGGCGGTGGAGGCGAAAGAAGGCGTCAAGGTCCGTCAGGATAATGTGACCTATGCCACGATCACCCTGCAGAACTACTTCCGCAAGTACGACAAACTGGCCGGGATGACGGGCACCGCCGTCACCGAGGCGGAAGAGTTTCACAAGATCTACGAGGTCGATGTCGTCCCGCTGCCGACCAACCTCGAATACATCGCCCGCCAGGCCGAGTCGGGTTTGATCGAGGCGACCTACGAGGAGGAAGGGCAAAAGTACGCCTACTTCGCCCGCCGCGATGATCCCGAGCGTTCGGCCGTTTTCTGGCGCCGCAAGGATCTGCCGGACCTCGTCTATCGGACGGAAGAGGCCAAGCTGAGGGCGGTCACCCTCGAAATCCTGCGGCGCCATGTCGCCGGGCAGCCCTTGCTGGTTGGGACGACCTCGGTGGAGCTATCGGAGCGTCTGTCGCAGCGCCTGCGCGCCTCCGCCTTGCAGGATCTGGCGATGGTCGAGATTCTACGCGACGCCTATCTCGAGGCGAACTCGCTGGCCAATGATGGCGCCCGGATCGACGAGCTTCAGCCGCTGCACGCGCCTTTGGCGGAGTTGACCCAGACCGGCCTCCGGCCGCTGGCCAAACAGCTCGACCTGGCGCTCAATCCAAGCCGGCCGGAGAACCTGGAACGGCTGCAACGGGTCCTCGGCCTGAGTCCGGAACAGCGGCCGGCCCTCGAGACTGCGCTCGCCGGGGGAATTCGTCACAACGTCTTGAACGCCAAGAGGCACGATGAAGAGTCGGCGGTGATCGCCTGGGCCGGGGGGCTGGGAGCGGTGACGATCGCCACCAACATGGCCGGCCGCGGCGTCGACATCAAGCTCGGGGGCGAGGTGGCGGAAGAGGTCCTCGGTGCGGTCAACCGTATCCTGCGGCGGGCCGACCTCGACGACCCCGAGTCGCTAACCATGGCGGAGCGGGCAGAGGCGGTGCGCCGGGCGCCGGAGCCGGCCGTCGGGATCTACGCTGCCGAGCGTGACCTGTTCTTGAAGTTCGTCGAGGATGAAGAGAAGGTGCGACAGATCGGCGGCCTGCATGTGATTGGATCGGTCCGCCATGAAGCGCGCCGGATCGACAATCAGTTGCGCGGCCGCGCCGCCCGCCAGGGCGACCCGGGCTCGTCGCAATTCTTCCTATCCCTCGAAGACGAGTTGATGCGACTGTTCGGTGGGGCCCGCGTTTCGGGCCTGATGGGGTTCCTCAAGATCGACGACAGCGTCCCGATCGCCGCCTCCATGGTCAATCGGACGATCGAAGAAACGCAGCGTCGGGTGGAAGGCGCCAACTTCGACACCCGTAAGCATCTGCTCGAGTACGACGACGTCCTGAACCAGCAGCGAGAGGTCTTCTACGGTCAACGCAACCGGATCTTCAGCAAGGAGGATCTGGGGGAGGACCTGGAAGCGATGCTGCGCGACGAAGTGCGCCGGCATGTCGACCTGGCGGTGGAGAATCCCGACGACGCCTGGAAGCTGCTGGCCTGGCTGGAGGAAACACAGCCGACGCTCAACCTGGACTCCGAGCACCCGCATCCTTCGTACATGATCCGGATCCTGATCGACTCCTTGGGCCCCGGAGTTTCGTCGGCGCAGGCCAGGTCGGGCCTGATGGAATTGGCGCGCACCTCGATGGAAGACCAGCGCCAGCATCTGGCGCGCACGCTTTCCGATCAGCTGGAGCGGTCGGTGGAACGTCTCGAGGAACAAGTTCGCCAGCGCTCCGATGTGGCCGACACGGCGTTCGAAGGGACCTTGCTCGAGGCCGAGGAGTCGGGGGCACCGGTCGATGCACAGGCCCTTGTCCGCACCGTCGAGGAGGCGGCCGGGGTCCGGTTGCAGCTCGGTGAGGGAGGGCTCAAGCAGATTCGTGAGTCGCCCGAGAACTTCCGGCGAATGATCCCGCGTCTGGTTGAGAGCGGTTTGGGGGCGCGGGTGTGGGGAGGGTTGGTCCAGCTGGCCGAGGCGCGGCTGGGCGAGTCCGTCGGATTGGAAGGCACTCTGGCCACGCCGATCGACTGGGAATCCGCTGAGAGCCGCTTGCTAGAGGCCGTTGACCGGACCTGGGCCAAGCGTAACGAAGCGACGATCCAAGAAATCGAACAAGAGCTGGCGGTCCAGCTTCCGGATGGCGAGACTCCGGGGGAGGCCGCGCTGGCTCGGGCGCTCGTTCGCATGACGTACGGCCAACGCACCCTCTTCGATCGTCGAACACATCAACGTCGCACGATGGTCGTCGCACGGATGACGTATGCTTTTCCGGCGGCGGCCTTGCTGGAGGGCAGGGATGCCGACGAGCTCACCGACGACATCCTTGAGCACCTTCGCAAGGCACGCAGCGAAGTCGAAAAGAATATCGGCGACGCCGAGCTGCGCCGCGCCGGGGGTGGGCGGCTCTCGGAACTGCCGGAGATGGTGCGAGCTGGGCTGGCTCGGACGCTAGGCTCTGAGGCCTGGGAGGAAATGCTGGAGGCCGGGGCTGCGGAGAGACTGCCGGAGGAGACCCGGGAAACGCTGGCCAAAGCGATCGGTCGAGTCCAGCTCAACGAGATGTACCGTGGGCTGATCCAGGCTGTCGGGGATCGCCTATGGGTCGACTACCTGACGCAGATGGAAGGGCTTCGGACGGCCATCGGCCTGGAAGCCTATGGCCAACGGGACCCTCTGGTTCAGTATAAGAGCCGCGCCTTTGATATGTTCGGCCACCTACAGGCCGACATTCGCTCGGCGGTGGTATCCCGGCTCTTCCGTTCCCCGGCTTCCAGCCGGCCGAGCAGCGCCGCTGCGGCGAGGTCGGCCTCAGGGGAGGAGGGCCCGTCCACGCAAATCACGTCAGCCCAGCCCGCCGATGGCGACCGCAAGCGCCGGCGGCGCCGCCACTGACGGTTCCACGGTGATCCGAGATCACCGAGAGGCAGGATGCGGACCGAGTTCTCGCCTACCGCCCAGGTCCACGCCTGAAATCGGTGGACTTTCATTCACAACCCGTCCGTGACCGGTGTTCCCTGCCGGTTCATTCGCCCACCGCCGACGGGCGACCACAGATCCATCGGGGCTGACATCCAATGCTGATCGGTGATCTAGAGCTCCATCTGGTCAGCGACGGCTTCGTCCGCGTGGACGCGGGAGGACCGTTCGGCCTCGTGCCGCGCGCGCTGTACCATCGATCGTTTCCGCCGGCAGACGACAACACGTTGCCGATGGCGCTGACTTGCCTGCTGGTGCGATCGCGCGGCCAGACGATCCTGATCGATACCGGCATCGGAGAGAAACTTTCGCCCGAGGCGGCGGGGCGCTGGGGACTCGAACGGCCGGGCGGCGGATTGGTCGCCGAACTGGCCGCGCTCGGGGTGCGGCCGGAGGATGTCGACGTCGTCGTCGATACCCACCTCCATGCGGACCATTGTGGTGGCAACACGCGCAGGGGGGCTGGCGAAGTCGAGCCGGCATTCCCACGAGCCAGCTACTGGGTTCAACGGATGGAGTGGGCCGACGCCTCGCACCCTGATGCCCGAACCCAAGGCACCTACCTGGCGGAAAACTTCGACCCCTTGGTCCGGCAGGGACGGCTGCACCTACTGCACGGCAACACGCAGGTCACCGACCAGGTCCAGTGCGTGGTGACCCCCGGCCATACGCGTGGGCACCAGAGTGTGCTCCTTGAATCGGGTGACTGGCGCGGGTTGTATCTGGCCGACCTGGCCAGCTATGCTCTACATTTCGAAAGAAGCTCGTGGATGACGTCTTACGATGTCGAGCCGCTCGAGACGCTGCGAACGAAGACCGTCTGGCGGCGCTGGGCAGCGGAGCACCAGGCCTGGTTGTTCTTCGAACACGACCCTGAGCTGCCCGTGGGGCGCCTTGTCCGCAAGGAAGGGAGTGAACGCGTGGTCGCCGAACCGTTGGCGCGCGATCTCATCGACCCGCTTCCCACTCCGCCACCGCCTCCCGGATCAGCGATCGAATCGCCGGATCGGGAACTTCGTCCAAGCTGAAGGCCTGCACTCCGATGTAGACTCGCACGGCCCCACCTGGGCCCTCGACGAGTCGCACCGCGCGGCTCGCCGCCGGCTGGCCGGCGAGCTTCCCCTCCAAGATCCGATTGATCTGCTCGATCATCGTGCCGCTCGCGGCGCTCCTGCCGTCGCGCCGCTCCTCAGCGGTGCGGGTTGGCGGCGCCTCCCGTTGCATCCAGCGGCCGAGGTCGCGAGCGGCGTACTCGACGCGCGTCCAATCTGGCGACCCTCTCAGCTCGGCTGGATCGCGGTACGTTCGGGTTCCGACCTGCAGGACCAACTCGCCGGAGACTTCGTCCCGCAGTAGCGTCACCACAGGGAACAGGCGCCGATCCGCTTCCGAAGGGGAAGGCGGTGCGGGAGCTTCGTCGGTCATGGCGGGTTCTCCGGTAAGGGGGGCCGGCGGCGCGGCTTGAGTCAGGATCGGAGGTTGTTCGGTCGGCGGCGGCGCGGCGCGTGGCGGCGAGGCCGCTGCGGCGAGGGCGGGAATCGGCGGTGCGGGCTCCTCCATCGCCTCGGACACCTCCGCCGGCGCAGCCGAAGTCGTGGGGGGCGATTCGTCCGAGGCTTCTCCGTCTTCGTGCCCGCGATAAACCACGAGGATCGCGGCGACGGCCAGCGTAATCCCGGCGGCGATCAGCACCAGGCCGAACAACAACGACGAGTCGATCAGTCTCTCCCTCGACCCTCAGGCGAAGGATGGTTACCGTCCCGAGGGGTCATCGATTTCGTGTCATGACCTGCGGGAAGGCTGGCAGGCCGGGCAGAAATGGGTGCCACGTTGCCCAACAACAATGCGCCGGATCGGGGTTCGGCAGACCGGGCAAGGGCGGCCCTCGCGCTGGTACACGCGGAAATGATTCTGGAAGTCTCCGCCGCGGTAGACCCAATCGATGCTGGCGCCGTTGTGGCGCAGGCCGGCACGCAAGGCGGCGCGCATTCCGCGCCACAGACGCTGAACCTCGGCCGCGCTCAGCCGGTTGCTGCGGCGGAGGGGATGGAGCCGCGCCCGATGCAAGGCCTCATCGGCGTAGATGTTCCCCAACCCGGCGACGAAGGTCTGGTCCAAGAGGAGCGGCTTGAGCGCTCGGGCGTGAGCTTGTAGCCGGCGGGCCAGCTCGCCGGCGGTGAAGGTGGAGGCCAGCGGCTCCGGCCCCAGGCCGGTCAGCACGACCTCGGGATTGTCGACCAGGAAGACCTTGCCGAACTTGCGTGCATCGCCGAAACGCAGGTCCCATCCACCGTCGAGGTGGAACACGGTGTGGTCGTACGGACCCGCCGGTTCGGCGGCCGGCTGGAGCGCCAAATCGCCGCTCATCTTCAGATGGATCAAGAGCGTCCCGCGATCCAGTGGGAAGACCAGATACTTCCCGCGGCGACTCACGTCGCGAATGGTGCGGCCGAGGATGTCGTGCCGGAAGCGAGGGGCGGCGGGGGTGGCGATGTGACGAGGCCAGCGGAGCGTGACCCCGTCGATGATTCGGCCAGGAAGCGGAGGGTGGAGAGACGAACCGGAACGCAACTGCCGCGCGATCGTCTCGACTTCGGGCAGCTCGGGCATAAGCGGATTATACCGTCGGGATGGAATGGACCAACGGGGGATCTCCACTCGCTCATCGCCAATCGCCAATCGCTCATCCCATCCGCCAGAGAAGGGCCGGCGATTGACGATTGGCCACACACGTAGCCGCAGGCTTTAGTCTGCGTGAAAGCGCAGCCTAAAGGCTGCGGCTACAACGAGGCTCTGGCTATGAGGCCGCGGCTACGTGTCCTTCAGAAGCGAGTCAATCCACCCGGAGCCAGTCTCGCAGTTGCGATAGACGCGTCGGCCCGATGCCGGGGACGTTGATTAGGTCCTCGACGGCGAGGAACGGGCCGTTCTCTTCGCGATAGAGGACGATCGCGGCCGCGAGAGATGGGCCGATTCCGGGGAGTTGCTCGAGGTCGACGGCGCTCGCATGATTGAGGTCGAGCACACCCGCCACCGCCGCTGCCGCCCCGGCTTCCGTGGGTACGATCGTCCCCCGCGCCGGCACCACAATCCGCAGGCCGTCCTCCACCGGGGCGGCCAAGTTGAGGGCGTCGAGGTCGGCCGCCGAGAGCCCTCCGCCGGCAGCCGCGATCGCGTCCGCCTGGATCGCCCCCGCCGGGAGCAGAACGATCCCCGGATGGCGAACCGCGCCGGCGACATGGACGCGCAAGGGAGAGGGAGTCGGCGGCGGGAGAAGCTCGACAGGAAGGCCGCGCGGCTCTGCCAGGAGAAGGTAGAGGAAGCCGCTTGCAAGAAGCCCGGTGAGAAGTCCGAAGAGGAAACGGCCGCCCCGCGCCATCGTGTCACTCCCCCATTGAGGCCGGTGATGGGATTATCGAATCGAGGGCCTTCCTTGTCAACGGGCATCGTGGAGAGCAGAAGGGGAGATCTTCGACCGACCTGGCCAGCCGGGCGTTAGCTTTGGCGCGATACTCGCTTTAGGTGGCCGGGCGGCTCATCCCGAGGCCGTTGGGCGGCGACGGACCCCCAACCCAAGGTATCTTCGCCCTCAGCCCATCACATGGAGCAGTTAGGATTGAACCAATCCTCGACGAAGACATACTCTCCGCGAACGCTCCTCATAGTGGCAGCCGCCGCTTCTCTCTTGACGCTTACATTCAGCCTGGTCGTCCTCTACTGGGTGGGCTGGCTCAGGCCGGCAACCAACAACAGGCAGTCCAGCGTTCACAACATGGGCCAGATGGTGATGCCCTTCGACCTAGGCGCAACCACTCACGTCTTTGAGATGACTGAAACGGGCGGCATTCAAGAGGTCGTTGCTGACGATCCTTCCGACGCCGCTCAGGTATCCCTGATACGGCAGCACTTGCAGCACGAAGCGCTCCGCTTCCGCGAAGGTGACTTCTCCGATCCGACCACATTGCACGGGAATGACATGCCCGGACTCACCGAGCTTGCCCAGGCCGCGGAGAGGGTCACCATAGACTACACCGAGCTCCCTGACGGAGCTCGTCTAACCTTCACGACATCTGAGTCCTACCTGGTCACGGCCTTCCATCGATGGTTTGGCGCACAACTTTCCGACCATGCCTCGGATGCAACCTACCGGTGATCTGGCGGATCGTCACCCCTTTCCCGCCGCCCAGCAGCTCGATGGAGCACGGCGGCTCATCTCGAGGCCGTCAGGGCTGGCAAGTTCGCGTGTGCCCCGCTGGGAGGTAGAAGCCCCTCCATGGAAATCAGTTACCGTCCTATCGGGGTTATCCACAGCCCTTTCACGGACATCAAGGAGATGCCGATCCAGCCAACAGGAGAAGCAAGCGCCCCAGGCACGGGTGAGGTGTTCCCCGAATTCGTCGAAGGGCTAAGAGATCTCGAGGGCTTCTCGCACGTAATCCTCGTCTATCACCTTCATGAAGTCCGAAGAAAAGACCTGACGGTCACTCCCTTCCTCGGCTCGGGGCCGCACGGCGTCTTCGCCACCAGGGCCCCTACCAGGCCTAATCCGATCGGCATCTCGATCGTCAGGCTTCTCGACATCGAAGGAAACCTGCTCCATTTCGGGAGCCTTGACATCCTTGACGGCAGCCCACTCCTCGACATCAAGCCGTTCGTGCCTGATTTCGATGCGCCTGCGGACGCTCGCGCCGGATGGCTCGAAGACGTCCAAGGCAAGGTCAAGTCCACCAAGTCCGACGCCAGATTCGGGTGATCCTCCTCGACTCCTTGGCTGCTTACAACTCGATGGAACCCCCTCCGCTTCGCTCCGCCCTCTACACCCCTTTCGGGTGTCCCCAGGGGACAGGGCGCCACGCCCTTCGCCCTCTACGCCCCTTCGGGCGCCCCCAGGGGGCAGGGCGCCAAGGGCGGCGCACACCCAGGGTGCACCCGAAGGGGTGCCCGAAGGGGGAGGGCGGGGATCTTCGACCGACCCGGCCAGCCTGGTGTTTTGGCTTTGGCCGCGACACTAGCCTTGGCTGGCCGGGCGGCTCGTCACGAGGCGGTAAGGCACATCGCTGAAAGCGAACGGTTTCCATTTGATAGGGCATCATCCACAAGCCAATGGCGCAATCCAGGCCCTGAGCTCATCGTCATCCCTTGACTCTGGTCGCCTCATCCTCGCTCTTCTCGCCGCCGAATCCCTCCAACAATCCGGGCACCTTCACCGCAATGGAATCGCGCACTTGGCAGAAGACGGCCATGACTTCAGCGTCCGAGCCTGATGCCCTCGCCGGGTCAGGGAATCCTTACCTTTCAGGTGACGCTTGAGGAAAGCCAGAGCCGCCTCGGCATCATCGTCCATCAAGATACGGGCCAGTTCGATCACCTCCTCATCCTCGAGAAGGATCAAGGCCGCCCTTTTTGACTCGGTCATCATGCTGCCACCTGCCCGCGCCGCCTTGCCTGGGGCGACGCTTCCTGCCCCGATTCCACCGGCCGGCCGTCCTACCCCAAAGCGGGGACCGTTTCCTCTACCTGGCGGAAATACCTCCGCTGCATCCAGAAGGCCACATTCACCAAACCGATCATGACCGGCACTTCGATCAGTGGCCCGATGACCGCGGCGAATGCCTCGCCCGAGTTGATGCCGAAGACGGCCACCGCCACGGCGATCGCCAGCTCGAAGTTGTTGCTGGCGGCCGTGAAGGATAGGGTCGTCGTCTTCGAGTAGTCGGCCCCCACCCGACGACCCATCCAGAACGAAACCAGGAACATCACGACGAAGTAGATCACCAGCGGGATGGCGATGCGAACAACGTCCAGCGGGATCGCGAGGATCAGCTCCCCTTGCAGGCTAAACATCACCACGATCGTGAACAACAGGGCGAACAGGGTCAGCGGGCTGATGCGCGGAATGAACTTCTGCTCGTACCAGGCTTTGCCCTTCGAGCGGAGCAGGATGAGACGCGTGAAGAACCCGGCCAGGAAAGGGATGCCGAGGTAGATGAACACGCTGCGGGCGATCTCGGCCATCGTGATGTCCACGGCGCTCCCCTGCAGCCCAAGCCGCGCCGGTAGCACGGTGATGAAGATGTAGGCGTAGACGCTGTAGAATAGAACTTGGAACACGCTGTTGAAGGCGACCAGTCCGGCGGCGTACTCGGTGTCCCCCTTGGCTAGTTCGTTCCACACGATCACCATAGCAATGCAGCGCGCAAGACCGATCAGGATCAGGCCGGTCATATATTCCGGGTAGTCGTGCAGGAAGACCACCGCCAGGACGAACATCAGGATCGGCCCGATCACCCAGTTCTGCAGCAGCGACAGGCCTAGGATCTTGCGATTCCGGAAGACCTCGCCCAGCTCCTCGTAGTGCACCTTGGCCAGCGGTGGATACATCATCACGATCAGGCCGATGGCGATAAGGATATTGGTCGTGGCAACGGTGACGGACGCATTGAAACTCTGCACTGCTTCGGGGAGCAAGTAGCCCAGGGCGACCCCGAGCGCCATGGCCAGGAAGATCCACAGGGTAAGATATCGGTCGAGGGTCGATAGGCGACGGGTGGATACGGCTGCACCAACAGCCATCTCAGCCTCCTTGCAGTGCCGTCGCCAGCCAGGACGTGACCTCGGCCTCGCTGGGGATGCGGCCGGCGCAAACAAGGTCCTCGTTGACGACCAGCCCTGGGGTGGCCAGCACCGGATACTTCATGATCTCTGGGCGAGCCGTCACCTTGACGATCTCGGCTTCGATCCCCAGGTTCGTAATCGCCCGACGAGCGATCGCCTCGACCTGCTTGCAGTTGTCACAGCCGGAGCCGAGCACTTTGACGGCCAGCCATCCGGCACCATATGGATCCTGGTTGATAGCCTCCGGTGCCTGGCTCATAGCCGGGTGGGCTTCCGCTATCACGCCCGTCACCGGAGAGGTCAGGCTGATGTTCACCTTGATCGTCTCCAGGGTGGCGATCTCATCGCTTTGTCCAACCGCGGTCCCGGCCGGCTTCACGTCGACGAAAGCCACATCTCCGCTGCGCTGTTGCAGGAAGTCCGACACCCCGACGCGGACCCGGATCCCCGCAGGCTTGGCCCACAGGCCCTCACTGGTGTAGTACCTATCCAGCTCGACCTTAAAGGTGAATTTGTCGATCGTGGCTTCCAGGAATTCCTCCATCGCGTTTGCTCTCCCTTGGGCTTCTCTCCATGCCCTGCAGTAATCCAGCTGCATCTGCCGAGGACCCTGCGTAAGGGCCGCCGAATGCAGTGGGCCGATGTCCTTACTCCTAGAATCGACTTCCTCACCGGCCTTCCCTGACCATTAGGCGCGAGCCTCCGTGATCGGCGTGCATTCCGGGCAAGAGCAAATCGCTTGCCGCCCTGAAGCTCGCCGGTGCGTCCCGCCAACCTCGGGCAAGAAGGTGTCGAGAAGCTTGACGACACGCGAATCAGTCAATCGGTAGAACACATAGGTGCCATCCCGGCGTTCCGACAGCAGGCCTGCCCGGCGAAGAACCATGATCTGCTGAGAAATGTAGGGTTGGCGATAGCCTAGATGCGCTTCGAGGTGGCAGACGCAGGCTTCCCCATGCCGCAGCAGGTCCACGATCTGCAGCCGGGCCGGGTGGCCAAGGGCCTTTAGAAAGCCAGCCGTATCCTCCAGACGTTTCATCGGCAATCCATTCATCTTTCTGAATGAATGATACGCCGGGCGGCCTCCCGAGAAGGGGGAGGATTGTCACCGAGTGGGCGTGACGGTCTCAGGGGTGTTGGCTTACGCCCGTGCGATGTAGGGCCCGTAACAGGGGCAACCGCTCAAACGAAGTAGAGCACCAGCCCGTCGAGTGCACAGGTTCAGGTCGCTGTAACCTATCCCGTCAACGGGGCATGTGACTGAGTACATGTCAGCTGGCCCATTTCGGCTCCCTGGCATTTGAAATGACCAAGGACCGGTTCCAGGCGAAGCCCCGCCGCTATAATGTCCGCATGCCGGGGTTCTTCACGGGCGGCGGCGACGATGGTTTCACCGGGGTCCTCGGAGAAGGTCGCGTTCCCAAGCACGACCACCGGATCGAGGCCGTCGGCGCTCTCGACGAAGCCGCCGCCGTCCTCGGCCTGGCGCGTTCCCTGACCGAGTCCTCGGACGTACGGGCGACTCTCGAGAACCTGCAGCGGCATCTCTACCAGGTCATGGCCGAGGTTTCTGCACCCGGCCAGAATGCGGCCCGCTTTCGCACGATCGGAGCCGACCAAGTCGAGTGGCTCGAAGAGACGATCGAGCGCTTCTCCCCGGAAGCCGAGCTCCCCAATGGATTCTTGCTTGGAGGCGACAGCCCGGCCGGCGGCGCGCTCGATCTTGCGCGCACCGTTGTGCGCCGGGCGGAGCGAGGTCTGGCGGCGCTGGTGCACGACGGCCAAGTCGAAAACGTCTCTCTCCTTAGCTACCTCAACCGCGCCTCGTCGTTGTGCTTCGTGTTGATCCTCGTCGAATACCATCGCGCAGGCATCTCTCCGACCATGGCCAAACTGTGACCCGGCAGCCTGGGGGCGAGGCGGGGAGAGAGCCTTCCGCTACGGCCAAGGGCCAGGCACCGGGATGACCGGTACGCTGCTGAATGTTGCTGCCGTCCTGCTGGGCGGGCTGATCGGCCTCGCTTTCGGGTCGCGCTTTTCGGAACGGGCGCGGCAGACCATCCTCTTCGGGATGGGCCTATTCACGGCCGCCATTGGCGTGCGGATGTTTCTTGCGACCCAGAATCCGCTGTACCCCCTGGGCGGCATCGTGCTTGGAGCCTTGATCGGTGAGGGGTTGCGAATCGAAGAGAGCCTGGCGCGGCTCGGGGCCTGGTTGGAGGCGCGGTTCACCCGCGGCGAAGGGCAGACGACTTCCCTCTTCGTCCGCGGTTTCCTGACCGCAAGTCTGCTCTTCTGTGTCGGCCCGATGACGATCCTGGGCTCGATCCAGGACGGGCTGACAGGCGACTATCAACTGCTGGCGATCAAGTCGGTCCTCGACGGATTTGCGGCGATGGCGCTTGCCTCGACGCTCGGGGTGGGGGTGCTGTTCTCCATTGTTGTGATCCTGGTCTACCAGGGAGGTCTGACGTTGCTGGCGTCTCAAGCCCACGGCGTCCTGACCGAAGCCATGACGGCCGAGATGACCGCGGTCGGGGGTGTCCTGCTCATGTCGTTAGCCGTGAGCTCGATGCTCGAGCTGCGGTCCATCAGGACCGGAAACCTGTTGCCGGCTCTATTCATCAGCCCGGCGTTGGTGGCGCTGGTCGCCTGGATCGCGCGCTAGCTCAAGGGACGACCGCGTTCCTTCCTCCCCTGTCGAGCGCGGTTGGCCCGACGGGGGAGGGCAGCGTGGGGTCTACTCTCCTCCCAGTTCCGCTTCAATGGCCTGCTGGAAGACTTCGAACGACTGTGCGCCGATCACGGGCTTTCCGTTGATGAGGAAACTCGGTGTCGACGTTAGACCGCTCTGTTTCGCCAGGAGATCGTCGGCCGAGACGGCGGCCCGAGCATCCGCCGAACCGAGGCAGGTATCGAAGGCGTCCCTATCCAGCCCGAGCTGCTCCGCCATGGCCAAAAGACGCGGATTGCTGTAATCCCCGATGTTCTCGCCGGTCTGATTGGCAAAGAGGACGTCCTGGTAGTTCCAAAACCGGTTCTGGCGGCCGGCACAGACGGCCGCTGCCGCCGCTGCATGCGACTCTTGCCTGGCGTTGTTCTGATCGACAACAGGGAAGTGGCGATAGATGAAATAGACTTTCCCGGTCCGGACGTACTCATCGACAATCTGCTGCAGGGTTTCATCGTGGAAGCGTCGGCAGAACGGACACTGGAAATCCGAGAACTCCTGGATCACGACCGGAGCATTCGGATCGCCTATGGCGTGATCGTCAGGCGAGGGGTACACGACGGGCGTGGCCACGGCGATGTCGCCGACCGGGCTCAGCGATGGGCGTAGGACCAGAAACGCCGCCACCAGGACCACCCCGGTGATGACCAGGACCCACGTCACACGCTGTTGGCGACGGCGCTGGTTCCGTCGTTCTCGCAATTCGGAACGCCTAGGCATGACCTCTCCTTCTCGAGGAGGGCGGCCGCCCTCCGGATTCACTCACCCGGCATGGGCCAAGGCCCAGCCGGTGGACACTTCGACGACTTTCGCCCATTCGAGTTCATTGTGCGTCTCGTGGTAGAGCCCGGGCCACAGACGCAAGGTCTTGTCCACCGAGCTCGCCTTCTCGAAGAACTCGCGGGTCGCCCGCGGGTCGGTAATTCGGTCCGCTTCGCCGTGCATCAGCAGGATCGGTAGATGGAACTCCCCGGCATGGGCCAGGGCCCATTCCCCACCGTTGAGAAAGTCGATGCCGATCCGAAAGGACATCCGGTCGTGGACCAGTGGGTCCGCGGCATAGGCGGCGACGACCGCCGCATCATGCGACAGCGCCGCTTGATCAAGGCCGGTGGAGGTCGTCATCGAGGGGAGAAAGCCTTTGAGCAGCTTCCCCATCAAGACCTTGAGGGCCGGAGCGGGGAAGGAGAGGCGGAGCCACGGGCTGGTGACGATCACTCCCTGGATCCCTGTCGGATCGGTCAGGGCGCGCAGCAACACGAGCAGGCCGCCCGTGCTGTGCCCGTAAGCCAGGCGCGGTCGGGCGGAGGCCAAGGCCAGCATCCGGCCGACGTCGTCGAGCATGTGGTCGAGCGAGGGCGAGTGCCCGCGGGCACCTTCGGATCGGCCGTGTCCGCGCCAATCGAAAGCCAGGAAGACGAACCCGCAGCGTACAAAGGCCCGCGCCACATGGTGATAGCGCCCGGCATGCTCGCCGTGCCCGTGGGCCAGGCATACGGTACCGCGCGGTGCAGCCGGCGGGTCCCAGCGAAACCAGGCCAGGCGCAGGCCGTCTTGAGAGAGGAAATGCCCCTGATCCGTCGGGGGGAAACTCGAAGGGGTCGGAATGGGTGACATGACCGTGGTACGGGCTGGGTCGAAGGCAACACCGGCGCCGGAAATGTTGGGAAGTTGAAAGGCCTGGGAGAGTGGGGCGCATTATAACATCGGAGGTGTCCGAGGTCATCGAATGCGTATCTTCCGGCGAAACCCGGTCCCGGGTCGTGCCGCCCGCGAGGAGGCTGGTTCGTCTATGGCGGTAGCTCCGAAGTTGCGGCAACCCTACCTCAATGTCCCGGCACCGGGGAACGGAAAACTGCGGGTGCTGGTCGTCGATGACGAGGTGGCCTTCGGCAACGTGATGCGCGAGGTGCTGGTCTCGTTCGGGCTCGAGGTCCGTCTTGCCTATCGGGCCGAGGAAGCGCTGAACCTGATGCGCCAGCAGACTCCGGACCTGCTGATGGTCGACGTCATGATGCCTGAAGTCGACGGGTTATCGCTGATTCGCAAGGTTCAGAACGAGCCGACTTGGCTCGACATCCCGATTCTGGTGGTGTCGGCCCGTTCGGCCAAGACGGATATGCATGAGGCACTCTTCGCCGGGGCCGATGCCTTCCTGGCCAAACCGTTCACCGCGGAGGACCTGCGTCAGGTTCTCCGCCCCTACCTCCCCGCCGGCCACCACGTGTAGAGACGCCCCCGCCGGCGCCGAGCCCCCGGAGCTTCCCATCCTTCCCTTCGGCAATGAACTTGCATCGTTTCGCCTGCCGGCAGAGGCCACGATGGCGGCCGGCGACAGGCGGCCCGTGGAAGATCACCCAGAGTCCATCCGACCGGTCGGCGGCGCAGTTCACCACGCGGATTCGCCGCAGGGCCCGGCGATTCTCGTCGTCGATGACGACCCGACCTTCTGCGCCATCATGGCGGAGATCCTCAGGATGTACCGGGCTCGGGTCTACACAGCCTCCAGCGCCAGGGAGGCCATGACCATCCTCGAACGCGTCACGCCGGATTTGATCCTGACGGATGTCATGATGCCGGAGATCGACGGGTTGACCTTCGTTAGGCGGATTCGCTCCGGCGGCTCTCTCGAAGGGGTCCGGATCATCATCGTCAGCGCCAGGGTAAGCCACCTCGAGCAGGCAGCCGCACTGCAGGCCGGTGCCGACCAGTTCCTCTCCAAGCCCTTCTCCATCGTCGAACTCCGCGCGGCCGTCGGGCGGTTGCTGCCGAATTGATCGCTTCGACGCGTTAGGCCAGTCCTTTCTCCGGGCGTTGGGGGAAGAACCGCAGTCTAGCGTTCCCTCCTTTACCCCTCTTCTACTCCAAAGGCTGTCCTCCTCTCCGACTTCCGACAACGGCTCCATCGGACGCTTTCGCGGTGGGTGAGACAGAGGCCAATGCCCCGCCTCACCTGACGGAAGGCGCCATAAAGCTAAGCGGGCGAAGGTAGACGAAGGTTCCGCGGCTAGCCCTCGCCATCGGCAAGGAGCAGAGATGCTCCTGGTCCGGTCGGCGCCACCGTTTGCAGGGGGGGCATGGCGGAAGCCACAAGCCTTTCCGGGCCAAGGGGGGCCAACTCCGAATATATATACCTGGACAAGAAAGGCATGCTCCCGACGTTGAGCGCCCTGGCCGAGCCGAACCGCCTCCGGATTATCGAACTCCTGCGCGAGGGCCCTCGCCCGGTGGGTGAGATTGCCGCGCGGCTCCGGCTCCGCCAACCACAGGTCTCCAAACACCTCCGCGTGCTGAGCGACGCTGGGCTGGTCGAGGTGCACCCGTCTGCTCAGCAGAGGATCTACCGGCTGCGGAGCGAGCCATTCCAGGCGTTCGACGCGTGGCTGGAGTCCTACCGGGATCTCAAGGAAGCAAGCTAAGATCGCCTGGAAAAGCATCTACATAGGCTACCAGCAAAGGCGAAGAGCCATGGTCGCAAAAAGTAACACCGCCTACAAGGTAACGCTGCCGTCGGATCTGGAGATCGTCATGACGCGCGTGTTCGATGCGCCGCGCGAGTTGGTGTTCAAGGCCCACGTTGACCCAAAGATGATAGCCCAGTGGTGGGGGCTGCGGGACAACACGACCATTGTGGACAAGCTCGACGCGCGGCCGGGCGGTGCCTGGCGCTTCGTCCAGCGCCGCGCGGACGGGAGCGAAGAGGGCTTCCACGGCGAACTCCGCGAGATCGTGCCGCCCGAGCGCTTCACCTGGACCTTTGAATGGGAAGGGATGCCGGGACACGTGGGGTTGGAAACGTATGCGTTCGAAGAGCACGCCGGCAAGACGACGCTGACCGCCACCTCCTTCTTCAACACGCTTGAGGAGCGCGATGGAGTGATCGCCTCCGGCATGGAGGCCGGTGCGAACGAGTCGGCGGATCGCCTCGAGGAACCGTTGGCCAGCCGCAAGCCTGAACGGCGGCATGCAAAGAAAAAGCCCCTGGATGTGAACCAGGGGCTTCTTGTTGTCTCGGGTGGTTGACGGGCGGGCGGGAGTCGAACTCACGCGCGATTCCCACAACAGTTCATCGTGCTGGAGAACGGCGGAGCTGCGATGGGCAAAGGCCGTTCCTAGGCCTGGCGTCAACCAGGGTTGCCGTCGCTGCCGTCGCTGGCGGAGCCAGGTCCCGGCGCTCGTCGACGAGGGGGCAACAAACACCTTCCAGCAGAGGCCTGTCTTCAGCCGGCCAGCAAAGTCTCGAACACCGCGTACCGCTGCCCGGTCTCGCGGAAGCCCAGCCGGTGATAGAGCTCCTGACTGCGCAGGTTGTCGGCCTGAGTGTTGAGGGTGACCGAGTCGTAGCCGCGCCGCTGCAGCCGCTCGAGCAAGTCAATGACGAGAGCCGCCCCGAGACCGCGCCCCTGTAAGACAGGGTCGACGGCCAGCCGGGCAAGATGCGCGCCAAGTGCCGAAGCCGTCGTCAATTGATAGCCCACCAAGACGCCATCGACGTCGGCCCCGGTGGCTACGATGGATTGGCGCAGAGCGGCTGCCAGGCTTTCACGGCCGTTCTGCCACAACAGACTGAAGGCTTTCGAGTCGACTCGTTCAATGTGGGGCAAATCCTCGGGACGCAGAGCCCTCAAGCTTCCTGGGAAGGACGGCAATGGAGGAACCGTGGACCCCCGCCACTCGAAGAAGACGACGGAGTTCGTCTCCCCAAAGCCAGCTTCCTCCAACAGAGGCCGCATCCAATCACCGGAGATGAGCGAGGCGACCCGAGTCGCCCCGAGGGCGATACACTGCGCCGCTGCCTCGGCCCACAACTGACGCCAGGCGGAAAGCGGGGGCAAGCTCGCATCGACGCAGAAACTTCGGATCCAGGCGGCGCCTTGTGGGTCGGGAGGCGCGGCCAGATGGGCGACCAGTCGTTGTCCGTGATAGCCGAGTAGATTGGGAGGCCAGGCGAGCAGGTCGAGTGGGTCGCGCCAGTCCAGATGAAAATGCCGCCAGTGGGCTGCGCTCAGGAGGGCGGAGATCTGAGGGCGATCGGCGGGCGACGCTTCTCGTATGACCAGCGGAGGAGAGGATCGCATGACGCGTTCACGGCCGGGGCAGGCGGTAGGCCAGGTTCACCATCCCCCGCAAGAAGCGCCGCACCAAGCCGGGCTTCGGGTTGGCGTTGAGTCCCGCCTGCGCCGAAGCGGCCGCGGCTAGCGGATCGCCGCGGCCGAGCTGAAGCCGGGAGAGAGCCTGCCAGGTTTGAGATTCGCCGGATCGATCGCCGGCCGAGTGGAGTCCGTCGACGGCCCGTTGGTACGCGTCGACGGCCTTGTCGAGCTCGCCTGCCGCCTCCAGCGCAGCCGCCAAGTTCCCGGTGGCGCGGGCTGCCTTCAAGCGGTCCCCTGCCCGGGCGAAGGTCTCTGGCGTGCCTTGGACTACGGCGACGGCCTCTTGGCCGCGGCCCAAAGCCACGAGGACGACGCAAAGGTTGTTGGCCATCTCCGCCGCCTTAGGGGCGTCTCCGGCGGCGTCGTAGGCCGCCTTCGCGGCGGCGTATCCTTCCCTGGCCGCAGCGTGGTCGCCCTGGCGGTAGGCAGTCATGGCGCGGCTCTCGAGATCCGCTGCATTGCCGGAGGGGCTCGTCATCCTTTGGCTCTCTCGGGCGTCATTGGTGCGTCAACCTCGATCACAAGGCGGGAAGAGGGGCAAGTTCTGCCCGGGCATCGCACAAGCTCCCCGCGAGCCCGAAGTTCGCGTGGAGCTGCCGCGGTCTCCTGGTTCGACTTGGCGCCTAATGCCCTTCGGCATGCCCCCCTCCGGGGTCCCCTCCGGGATGCGAAGCGCGATGCGAAGCGCGACGAAGCGCGATCCCCTTCGGGATGAGAGGCGCGACGGCCAGTGGCTCTTGCCAGGCCCGACTTTGCCCCTTCGGTCTCTACGTCCCTTCGGCCTCTACAGGCCGCCAAGGGCGGGCGCCCCCAGGGGTCAGACCGCCGAGGGCGGGCGCCCCAAGGGCGCAAGTCCCCGTCCTCTACGCCGTTCGGCGCACCGCAGGTTGCAGGGCGCCACGCCCTTCGCCCTCTACGCCCCTTTGGGCGCCCCAGGGGGCAAGGCGCCAAGGGCGGCGCATCCGCCCTTGGCGCACTGTGCGGGCCCGCGGCGGTATTTTCCTCAGACATCATAGGGATTCCTCTCTCGGCCGTGCCGGCCTCGCTCGGAATGACATTGAGGTAGGTGTCCTCTTGTGCGAAGGTCTCCCTACATGTTGTCATTCCGAGCCCCCGCAGGGGGCTAGGAATCACCAGAGCGCGACACACGCCTCAAGACCTGCGGGCGGCACACCTCGCGCCCGCGGTGCTATTTTCCTCAGTGCGAAGGGGTGAAGGCGGCATCGCCGAAGAAATAGAGAATGCCGAGCCCGAGGCAACGTGCAGGATCACAAGGTGATCTCGAGGAATCCTTCGCCCATCGTACGAACCTTGTCGACCGGGATGTCGCTCATCTTGAGGGCCATCCGCAGATAGGGCTCGCTCTTGGGAGATCGGATGAATTCCCGAATGTCGGCGGGGAGACGAAGGAAGGCCTCGAATCCCCGTTCGGCCGCCTCCCACTCTCCGATCGGCCCGCGTGTGTCCTGGTATTCGCTCAGGTCGCGCCCGAGGGCGTCGGCGATCGACTCCAGCTCGGCGACGGGGATCGGCCGTTCGCCTTGTTCGAAGAGCGTCAAGCGGCCGGCCGGAATCCCGGATCGCTTGGCCAGATCGCGCACCGTCATCTCGGCCTCGGTGCGGTGGGAGCGAACCATGGCGCCGATGTAGTGCTGCCTCAGCGAGACCATGACCGCCGGGTTGAAATCAGTCTTCTTCTTGGCCTCGCCGCGGGCCGGGTGCAGAAACTGAGCGAGCGCCACGTCGAGCTGGTAGCCGACGAGTTCGAGCTCGGGCAGCGATATCCCGCGGCGACCGCGCTCGTAGGAGGAAAGCACCCCGCTCGAGACCCCGATCATTGCCGCGGTCTCCTTCAGGCTTCGGCCGGCCGAGAGGCGCGCCTGACGGAGCACGGCGCCGAGCATCTTTGTGCGAAGTTGAGTCGCCTGACGATCCGCCATGCCGCTTGTCCCTCCCTGGATAGCCCACGGGGATTATATAGTGGTCAGTGGTCAGTGGCCAGTGGTCAGAAGGTCGCCTTCAATCATCAGTGATCAGCCGATCTCCTCTCCCCAAACAATCGCCAATCGCCAGTCTCGACTCTCCTACAACTAGTCCCATGGTTCCATTCCTCGATCCCCCGGGTTTGATCAACTGACCACCGATCACCGACCACTGACCACTTGTCCTTTCAGGTGCCGGCTCCCGTCTCATTTTCCGCCGGCATGTAGTATCCCAACCCCTGACGAGTCATGATGTGGATCGGGTTTTTCGGATCCGGCTCGATCTTCTGCCGCAGCCGGCTCAGGCAGACCCACAGAATCTCCTTGTCTTCCCGGTACTCCGGCCCCCAGACGGTTGTCAGCAGCTCTTCCGGGGTGAGCATTCGACCCACCGCGCCGGCCAGCGTCTGCAACAAACGGTACTCGGTGGCGGTCAGCAGGACCGGTTTGCCCTGGCTTAGCACTTCGGCCTTGGCCAGGTCGATACGCAGCTCGTGGTGCTGAAAGACCGGCTGGTGGAAGGCACCGGTATCCTGTCGCTCGGCACGGCGCAGCACGGCGCGCACGCGCGCCAGAAGCTCCTGCGCGCTGAAGGGTTTGACGATGTAGTCGTCCGCCCCGATGTCCAGGCCCTTCACCCGGTCGCGCTCTTCGCCCTTGGCGGTGACCATGATGATCGGCACGGTGGAAAACTCGCGGATCCGGGTGCAGGCGGTGAAACCGTCCATCACCGGCATCATCACGTCGAGCAGAATCAGGTCGGGTTGGGAGGCGGCGACGCTTTCCACCGCCTGCTGGCCCTCGGCGGCGGTCGTCACCGCGTAGCCTTCGCTCTGCAAGTTGACTTCCATCAACCGAAGGTAGCGAGGCTCGTCGTCAACGAGCAGGATGGTCTTCGGGTCGCTCATGGGTATCCTCCGTGGCCTCCAGGGTTGCCAGGGGAAGGTCGAAGAAGAAGCGCGTTCCTTTTCCAACCTGGCTTTCTACGCCGATCCGGCCGCCGTGACTTTCGATGATCTTGCGGCAAATGTACAGGCCCAGGCCCGTGCCGCGGACGGAGCGCTGCGTGTCGGGGACGCGATAGAAGCGCTGGAACATCTGCGTCAAGTGCTCCGGAGCGATGCCCGGCCCTTGGTCTTTCACCTCCACCACCACCGCCTCGCCGTCGCGGTGGGCCTGCAGGTCCACCGAAGCGCCCGGCGCGTATTTGGCGGCATTCGAAAGAAGATTGTCGAGCACTTGGGCGATGCGCGTCGAGTCGATCTCGAGGATCGGTAGACCGTCGGGAACGTCGACGCGCAGGACCATCTCCGGGTAGGCCGCATTGGCCCGCTCGGCCACGCTGCGAAGGAGCGGGGCGATCCGCGTGGCCTCGCGGGTCATGCCGATCGACCCCGACTCCAGACGCGACGAGTCCAGCAAGTTGTCGATCAGCTCCCGCAGTCGGTCGGCCTCGTCGTCGATGATGCGCAAGAACTCCTGGCGGGCGGCGGGATCCCAGTGTGCGTCCTGCCGCAGCAGCGTCGTCGTGTAGCCCTTGATGAAGCCGAGAGGCGTGCGAAGCTCATGCGACACGGTCGAGACGAATTCGTCCTGCATCCGGGCCAGTTCGCGCTGGGCCTCGAGCGAGGCGATGCGCCGCGCCATGCGCCGGTTCTCAAGCAGCTGGCCGACGTGCCAGGCGATGAACTCGGCCAGCCGGATATGTTCCGCCGGGAAGACCGGGCCGCCAAAGCGACCGAACACCAGGCCCCCGACGCAACGACCGCCGACCATCATCGGCAAACCCAGGTAGTCGCGCCGCCGGTCGCGTCCTTGTACCGCCGGGCCGACGTCTTCCTGGCGCAACACGCTCTGACCGGTCCGGAAGGCCTCGATGGCGGCCGGCTCGCCCCAGACGAGCTCGGCCTCGCGGTCTCGCCCGCGCCCCAACGCCAGCGCGTACGACGGCTCGAGCTGGCCGCTCTCCTCGTCTTCGAGGAAGAGCGAGACGACGTCGAAGATGAAGATCGTGCGCGACAGGCGAAAGATGGTGTCGAGGCCCGCCTCGGTATCGAAGGTCTCGGCGACGACGCGGGCGATGGCGTAGACAGCGTTGAGCTCGCTGCCGTACGTCAGCGGTCCCGCCGGAACGAGCGGACCGGTCATCCGGCGCGGGCCTCCACCGGAAGCAGGAACGAGAACGTCGACCCCTCACCGACCCGGCTCTCGAGGTTGAGGGGGGCGCCGTGCGCATCCAGAATCAGGCGCGCCAACGCCAGGCCGAGGCCGGTCCCGCCGTAGCGGCGGGTCGGCGAACCGTCGAGCTGGTGAAACGGTTCGAACACTTCTCGCAGGCGTTCCTGCGGGATCCCGATGCCCGTGTCCGAAATGGAGATGGCCACGGCGCGTGGCTCCGGCTTCACCTTGATCTTGACCACGCCTCCGGAGGGGGTGAACTTGACGGCGTTGTCGAGCAGTTGATGAAGCACCCAGCTCAGCCGCTCCGAGTCCGCCAGGGGTGTCGGAAGCGGTTTGGCGATTTCGGTGACGATCTTGACCCCGGCCTTCTGCGCCTTGGCCCGCGATCGGTCGATGGCCCGATCGACGAGCTGCGGGATGGCCACCGGTGTCACGTTGAGCGCGATGCCGGTCCGGGAAGCGGCGGAGAATTCGATGAGGTCCTCGATCAGCCGGCCCAGGCGTTCCGTCGCCCGCTGCACGACGGCCAGCGCCGACCGCTGTCCGGGATCGAGCTGGCCCAGTTGGCCTTCCGCCAGCAGCTCGATATAGCCTTTGATGTGCGCCAGCGGGGTGCGCAGTTCATGGGAGACATTCGAGATCAGATTGGCCTTGAGCTGGTTGAGTTCGCTCAGCCGCTCGAGCGCCCGTCGCAGGTCCGCCGTTCGCTCCTCCACCCGCTGCTCGAGTTGACGGTTGGATGCCTGCAACGCGGTGTGAAGCTCGAGAATCTGCATGTTGACGGCGCGGTCGACGACCTCCCGGTCGACGACCCCCATCTCGATCAGCGTCTGGCCCAGGACCTTGCGCTCGCCGCGCGCTTCGGCCTCCCGCTGACGCGCCAGCGCCAGCGCCAACTGATTCTCCGTGAGCTGATGTTGTTCCAGGAGAAACGTCCCGAGTTTGGGGATCGTCGTTTCGGGGGGGGATGGGCCCAAGGGCGTTTGAGGGACGCCGCTGAGGTAGGTGCGCTCGGCGAGCAACGAGACCAACGCCAGGTCGAGCCCGCAATTGGGGCAGACCCGGCTGTCAAACGGCAGCCGCTGCCCGCAATGCGGACAGTCGACCGGCGTCAGTCCGAGGGGCGCAGATTGGGCCATGGATCCAGCGCGTCGATGCGTGGAAGTTTAGCCGCGGTAGCACAGCGGGGCAAGGAGGGTCAGAAAACCATGGCCCAACTGGGCATCCCCTCGAGGATCCCGAAACACACCGAGACAGATGTTCCCCTGTGTGATCCGGAGCGCGATCATGCTCTATCCCGCAAAGGGTCAGAGCCAGGCCGGCCCAAATCCCATGGCCCTACCGCCCTCACCCCTTCGGGCACCCCTTCGGGTGCACCCTGGGTGTGCGCCGCCCTTGGCGCCCTGCCCCCTGGGGGCGCCCGCCCTTGGCGGCCTGTAGAGGCCGAAGGGGCGTAGAGGGCGAAGAGCGTGGCGCCCTGTCCCCTGGGGACACCCGCCCTTGGCGCCCTGCCCCCTGGGGGCGCCCGCCCTTGGCGGCCTGTAGAGGCCGAAGGGGCGAAGCCAGGCCCCGCAAACTGGACGTGGCCATCGCGCTTCGTCGCGCTGCGCATCGCGCTTCGCATCCCGGAGGTGACCCCGGAGGGGGCATCCCGGAAGGGGATCGCGCTTCGTCGCGCTTCGCATCGCGCTTCGCATCCCGGAGGGGACCCCGGAGGGGGCATGCCGAAGGGCATTGGGCGCCTGGTCACTCCCAAGGACCCCCGGTCACGGCCGAACTAGCGGTATGGCGATCCACGGCAGGCCCCCCCTGGCTTGTGATGGATCGCTCGATCCTCGCCCGTAGCTCTGGGACTGGACTTGCCTTCAGCCCGCATCTGGGGCGGGGGGCGACGGACTTACGCAAGGACCCTGTAAGGTCGAAGTTCTCGCAGAACGCTGATAATGGGGGCGGTCGCAAGGCAATAAGATGCCCATCCAAACCCTGCTCATTGATGATGATCCCGACCTGGCGGCTGTCCTGCAAACGTTATTGCGCGGACAGGACTTCGACCTCCACTCCGTGTTAACCGGGGCGGAGGGAATCGAGGCCTGCCGGAACGCGCCGCCCGATGTGGTCATCCTCGACCTACTCATGCCCGAAATCGACGGGTGGGAAGTCTGCCAGAAGATCCGTGAGTTTTCGAATGTTCCGATCCTGATCCTTTCGGCGCTGGGCGCGCCGGGCTCGGTCGCACGGGCCCTCGATGCAGGCGCCGACGACTATTTGATCAAGCCCGTGCACGCGAGTCTCCTGGCCTCCCGCCTGCGGACGCTGATCCGCCGGCAAATGCCCAAGGAGAACGTTCGCGCCGCTTGACTCCCCTCCATTCGGAGAAACCGCTGGTCTGGCAACCGCGTTTCACTCTCCACTCCGCTCACTGAAAGGTGGGCGGTGTGGATTCTAGGGAAGGGAAGCTTCCCGGGAGCGGGTGGAATCTTTGTCCATGCCGGTAGGGCCCCCCGACCCCTACAGCGCCGCCTTAACGATCCCACCCTCCATGAACAATGCGTGCCCATGGATGAACGACGCCGCCGGTGAGGCGAGCCAGGTCACCGTGCGGCCGTACTCCTCAACGGTGGCCATGCGCCGCAGAGGGACGGAGGCCACGGTTTTGTCGGCCTCCTCCTGAGGTGTCGTCCCGGCGCGACGGGCGGCGTCCTCAAAGAGGTGAACGACACGTTCGGTCGAGGTCCATCCGGGATGGATGGAGTTGACCCGGATTCCCTTGGGGCCGAGCTCACCGGCCAGCGACTTCATCAGGCCGACGACCGCCAGCCGGATGGAATTCGATAGAACCAGATTGTCGATGGGTTGCTTCACCGAATAGGATTCGCTGGCGACGATGCTGCCAGATCTCTGCGAGAGCATGTGCGGTACGACGGCGTAGCACAGGTGGACGGCGCTCATCAAGGTCAATTGGATGGCGGCCTCCCAGTCGACCGGCAGCACGTCGAAGAAACCGCCCGGTTTCGGTCCTCCGGCGTTGATGATCAAGATGTCCATGCGTCCGTAGGCTTCCTGGGCGGCAGCCACGTACCGGTCGATGTCTTCCCGCCTCGACATGTCGGCCTGCACGGCCAGCACCGGCCGATCGTATTTTCGCCGGATGGCATCCGCCGCCGTCTCGATCTCGGCGGAGTGCGAGCATAGGGCCAGCCGCGCGCCTTCGGCAGCGAAAGCCTCCGCCGCCGCACGGCCCAACCCCCGCGAAGCGCCCGTGACGAGGACGACCTGATCCTTGAGGCCGAGGTCCATCGAGTTGCCTCCGTTCGTTGTGGAGGACGCGCAGGGCAGGGGGTCGAAGGTCCGGCCGTGGGCCTACACGTCGGCAGAGATCCGGGATCGCAGGCCGGCTGGAAGGCCGTCCCGGGTAAACGTCTCCCTCATCTTGCGATCGCCCGACTCGGCGACCAGGTTGCCCAGATCCGCTCCGGTCTCCCGAAAAACGGGTCTGGCTTCCGGTGCTCGGCCGGCCTCGATCCATACCTGATGTGACCGCCCATCGCCCGTACCAGGGGATACGCGTGCCGGAAGGCTCTCCACCACGGCTACGTTCAGCATCAGCACGAAACGCAGGCGATCATGTTCCCGGAAGTCTCAAGCCTCCGGGAACGTCAAGATGCCGTCCTTCGCGCCAACACGAATGTGACATCGTCGTACGGCGGGGTGGCGCCAATGAAACCCTCCACGGCCTGGCGCAGTCTCGCCCGCATCTCGTCCGCCGGAAGGCGTCTGGCTTCGTGCAAAGTGGCCAGCAAGCGTTCGCGGCCGAAGAGGGCGAACAGCGAGTCGTTGGCATCCGTCAGACCGTCGGTGTAGAGGAGCAGGAAATCCCCCGACGCCAGTTGCTCCTCGCTGGCCGGATAGGGGACGTTGGGATCGATTCCGAGGGGGAAACCGGGCGCGCCCACGTCGATGAAATCGTCGGTGGCGGCACGGTAGAGCAAAGGCCGTTGGTGTCCGGCATTGGCGTAGCGAATGCGGCCGTCCGCGCTCAGCCGGAGCAGGAGCAGGGTCACGAACATGCCGTTGGGGGCCTCCGCGCACAGGACGGCGTTGGCCCGTTCGAGCGCTAGACCGGGCGTCTCGCTGGCGGCGACGTTGGCCCGCACGACGCTGCGGGCGCTGGCCATGAAGAGCGCCGCCGGCATGCCCTTGTCGGTGACATCGCCGATGACCACTCCGAGCGCGCCATCCTGGAACTTCAGGAAATCGAAGAAGTCGCCGCTGACCTCGCGTGCCGGCTGCCACCACGAGGCGAACTCCCAACCCGGGAGGGTCGGGACTCCTTGGGGAAGCAGGCTCGATTGGACCTCCCGCGCCACTTGAAGTTCGCGTTCCATCCGCCCCTTCTCGACCGCCACCTGGTACAGGCGGGCGTTTTCGATGGCGATCGCCGCGCTGGCGGCGATGCCTTGCAGCATATCCAGGTCACCCGGCGAAAACACGCCGGTCTGCAGACGGCTGTCGACGTAGATCACACCCTCGACCCGGCCCTTCAGCTCCAGAGGGACGCACAGGATCGCCCGCACGCCGAGAATCCGCACGCTGGCGCGGCTGGCCAGCCACTGATCTTGCTGGGCGTCGCTCGTTAGAAGGGGCTTCCCTTCGGCTGCCACCCGATCGACGATGCCGCGTGAAACTTGAAACTCGGGCGCCTCGATGGTCTGCTGATCGAGGCCGCGGGCCGTGCCAAAGCGGAAGGAGCCGTCCGGCTGGCGCAGCATGACGAAACCGCGCTCGGAGCGCGTGGCGACCACGACCTCGTCCATGACGCGGCTCAGGACCTCACCCAAGTCGAGGGATGAGCTGAACGTTTGCGAGATGCGGTAGAGCAGGGCGAGTCGGTCTTCAGAAAGAGACATGATCCCAGGGCCTCATCCTGCTCCAGGTTTCCCCGCGTGCGTCCCTCGCAAACTTCCGAGAGCAGAGTGTTTTTGTCGAGTTTGAAGGCCGTGCGTGTTCGTGTCCTGTAACCCAAAGGATTATACAGTCCCACCTGCGGCCCTTGAGGCCCGGCCAGGATCGCGGGCCACTCACTGGACGGCAGGTGTAATGCTGTCGACCTCCGCGATACCAGGTCTCGATGGCCGGATGCCAGCGAACGGGTTGCAGAGTGGAGGCCAGCCGATTCCGATGGGGAGGAAGGGTTATGCCGGATCCGCAGCGGAGGCCGGTGCTCAACGGAGCTCGACGACGTGATCGACCACGGTCACGTCCGGACGGTGTCGCTCGATCCAGCCGGGGATCCTGTGCAGCCAGCGCTGGGCGTGTGCGCCGTCGTTGCTGACGACGGCGCATGCGATCACGCTCGAACCCGGATCGTCGAGATGCTCGAGCTCGGCGGCCGAACAGGCGAACTCCCGCTGCACGGCCACCAGCAGGGATTTCAACGTCCCACGCTTATCCTTCAAAGTCCGGCAGGCAGGCAAGTCGAGCTCGATGGAAACGACGCCCACGTGCAAGCGACCCTCCTTGATGGCCTGGCCCGCCGACCCCCGGTGTCGGCGGGCCCTAGCATCCTGTTGTTGTCACCCGACCCCGGAGCGGGTGGCGTGGGTCCAGGCCTCAACTCGTCCGCGCAGACTCTTCAACCCGGTAACGCTCGGTTTCTATCTGTTGGGCGCGCAGCTCCTCGGGGGAAGTCAGACCGGCGGCAACGAAATCCCATCCGAGGGCTTGCGCGAAACCCGCCTGCAGGGCCCGGGAGGCTTCTTCCCAGGGCACGGGGAACCCCAAGAGGTCCCTGAGCGTCACGGCGTGACGCGTCAAGCGGGCGGCCGCCTGGTGCTGTTCGGCGGGCCCCGCATGCCGCAGGACCCGCGCCACACGCGTGATATCGCCTTCGAGTGGCAGCGAGCCGTGCTGCAACACCGCACCCAGCCGCCGAAGCTGCGCGCTCCCGATCAACTTCCTGCCACCGACCGTGATTTCATACGCGCTCGGGACCTCGAAGCACACCGGGTTCGAGCGGTCGGCATCGCTGAGGGCGGCGTAGGTCGGTGGATCGGGGTGCAATCCAAGCCGCTCGAGGCCGGCCAGCAACCCGCGGCTCAGCTCTCGGTAGCTGACGAGGACGCCGCCGGACAACGCCGGCATTCGGTCCGGAGCGACGACGGCGTAGGTCAACTCGTCCGCATGAAGCAGGGCGCGCCCGCCGGTGGGCCGTCGCACCAGGTCCCACCCCGCCGCGGCGAGCGCCGTCTCATCAACGACGTCGATCGACTGAGCGCGGCCCAGCGACAGGCACGGAGGGTCCCAGGCATACAGCCGAAGCGTCGGCGGCGATTCTGCCGCGGCCACCGCTTCGAGAATCGCTTCATCCACCGCCATGTTGCGAGGGCCCCTCGCCGGTGGAGAGATCAACAGGCGCCAGAACTCGCGCACGAGGCGATTCTATCAGTGGTCAGTGGTGAGTGGTCGGTGGTCAGCGTGCACGTACCCAAGGTGTCGCTTTCCAAATCGCGGATACGTATCTTTTCACTGACCACCGACCACCGCCCACGGACCACTATGTTAAACTGCCGTGCCATGCCCCCGCCAAGCTGGGTTCAAGACGCGATCTTCTACCAGATCTTTCCGGATCGCTTTGCCAACGGGGATCCGTCCAACGACCCCGCCAACGTCCAATCTTGGGGCTCGCCTCCGACGCTCTCGGGGTTTCAGGGCGGGGACCTGCGGGGGATTTGCCAGCGGCTCGACTACCTGAACGATCTGGGAATCACGGCGATCTACCTCAACCCGATCTTCCAGGCAGGGAGCAACCATCGATATAACACTTCAGATTACCTGCAGATCGATGACCGGTTGGGAACACTGCAGGACTTTCGCGAGCTGGTGGACCAGGCGCATGATCACGGAATCCGAGTCGTGCTCGACGGGGTCTTCAATCACTCCGGTCGCGCTTTCTTCGCCTTCCAGGATTTGCTCGACGGCGGGCATCGCTCGGCCTACCGGGACTGGTATCACATCCAAAGATTCCCGCTGGACGCCTTTGGTGAAGGTAAGGCCGAGAACTACCTGGCGTGGTGGGGATTTCGCGGCCTGCCCAAGTTCAACACCGGGCATCCGGCCACCCGCGAGTATCTGCTGAAAGTCGCCAAGTACTGGATGGAGCAGGGTGCCGACGGCTGGCGCCTCGACGTCCCGAACGAAATCGACGACGATACCTTCTGGGCCGAGTTTCGCCAGATCGTCAAACGCGCCAACCCGGAAGCGTATTTGCTCGGGGAAATCTGGACGGTCGATCCGCGCTGGGTGGGACCTGGCGCGTTCGACGGGCTGATGAACTACCCTTTGCGAAAGACTCTGCTCGAATGGATCGTGGAGCTCGGCGGCACGCCCTCCTCGTTTCGGGAGGCGGTCGAAGCGCAGGTAGCCGCCTATCCGGCGGAACATGTGTTGGCGCAGTACAACCTGCTCGGATCGCACGATACCGAACGCGTGGCCACGCTGGCCCACGGCGATGCGCGCAAAGTGCGTCTGCTCTATGCACTGATGTTTGCCCTTCCCGGGGCGCCGGCGATCTTCTACGGTGACGAGATCGGGCTGACGGGCGGCAAGGATCCCGATTCCCGGCGCGCCTTCGAATGGGACTCGGCTCGCTGGGAGGGCGATCGACACGCGCTCGTTCGCAACCTCATCCAGCTTCGTCGCTCGCGGACCGAGCTTCGGCGCGGAACGCTCGAGTTCCTCGAAGCCAATGACGATACCGGGACGATCATCTTCGCGCGGCGTCTGGGGAACGAGATGACTCTCATCGTGGCCAATGTGTCGCAGACGCCGGCCGCGGTTCGGCTTCCGGCGAGCACCCTCGGCCGCCCTCTGGGTCACGAACTGCGCGATGGTCTTACGGGCCGCGCTCACGGGGTCGGGGAACTCGGGTTGGAGCTCATGCTCGACTCGTACGATTGCGCCATCCTTTCTCGTTCGGTCCCGCCACCGTAGCCGCAGCCTTCAGGCTGCGCTGAGACGCAGGCCGGAGCCTGCGGCTATGTGCTCGTTGTTCGGTTCGGTCCCACCCTTGTCGGGCGCTGACTCCGCTGACCATCGACCACAATTCGGAAGACCGCGGTGAGAGTACAATCCCGCGGGCGATGGACCTCGTCCTGACGCACGAACAGGCGGATTTTGACGCCGTCGGCGCCCTCCTGGGCGCCCGGTTGCTCGACCCGCAGGTGCGGGCCGTCCTGCCCCGCCGCCTGAACCGCAATCTGCGCGCCTTCCTTACTCTCTACGGAGACCACCTCCCCCTGACGACCTTCGATGAACTGCCGCGCGAGCCGGTTGGGCGCGTGACACTCGTGGACACGCAGGCCATGCCCTCGGTGCGGGGTATCGGCTCCGAGACTCGCGTCCACGTCGTCGATCATCACCCACCGTCGAGCGAGGTCGATCCGGCGTGGTCGTCGCACATCGACGCCGTCGGTGCGACGACCACGCTGCTGGTCGAGGCGATGGAGGAAGCGGACGCCCAGCTCGATCCGGTCGAGGCGACGCTCTTGCTGACAGGGATCTATGAAGACACGGGCTCGCTTTCCTACGCCGGGACGACGGCGCGCGACGTCCGGGCGGCGGCCTGGCTGCTCGATCAGAATGCTTCGCTCAGCCTGGCGGGCGATTTCCTCAACCATCCACTGACGTCCGGGCAACAGGCGGTCTACGACCGCCTGATCGGGGCCGCCGAGTCGATTTCGATCCATGGAGTGTCGATCGTCATCGCTTGCGCTCCGGCGGAAGGTCTGGCCGACGAGGTCTCGACCCTGGCTCACAAACTTCGCGACCTCTTCGACCCGGACGGCCTCTTCGTGCTGGTCGGCCTCGACGGCCACGTGCAGCTCGTCGCTCGCTCCTCCTCGGACTCGGTCGATGTGGCACGCGTCAGTGAGCATTTTGGCGGAGGCGGACACAGCCGGGCGGCGGCTGCGCTGATCCGCGGGATGACTCTGGAGGAGGTCCGCGCCGCCCTGCTCAAAGTGCTGCCGGAGATCGTCCGGCCCGCCCGTAAGGTGGGCGACATCATGTCGGCGGCGCCCCAGCTCCTCGAACCGTCGGTTCGCATACGCCAGGCCGCCGAGCGCATGCAGCGGTTTGGCCACGAGGGCTATCCGGTGGTGGAGCAAGGCCGGGTGGTGGGCCTGCTGACCCGCCGCGCGGTGGATCGGGCGATGACCCACGGTCTGGCCGACAAGCCGGTTCGATCGGTGATGGATCCGGGCGACCTGGTGGCCTACCCGGACGACTCGGTCGAGCGCTTGCAGCGGGAGATGATCGAGCGGGATTGGGGCCAGGTGGCGGTCGTCGATCGGCCGAGCGGCAACGTGATCGGGATTGTCACCCGCACGGACCTGCTTCGAAGCCTGGCCGTCGCGACCGAGGCCCGGCCGGTGCCGGAATTGGCCGAACAACTAGCCCAGGCGCTCCCGGCCGGACGGCGGGCCTTACTTCGCCTGGTCGTGCGCTCGGCGGAGGCGCAGCGGGTCGCCATCTACGTGGTGGGGGGATTCGTGCGCGACTTGCTGCTCCACCTGCCGAGCGCGGATTTCGATCTCGTCGTCGAGGGCGACGCCATCGCGCTGGCGCGGGTGCTGGCCGACGCCTACGGAGGCCGGGTCAACAGCCACCGCCGGTTCGGGACGGCCAAGTGGCGCATCGATCCTACCGCCGATCGCCTCGCCTCGGCGCTGGCCGAGGAAGGCACGCGAGACGTGGAGCCGCTCCCAGCGACGCTCGATTTCGTCTCGGCCCGGGCGGAGTTCTATTCCCACCCGACGGCGCTGCCCGCGGTGCAGCCCGGCTCGATCAAGCTCGATTTGCACCGTCGAGACTTCAGCATCAACACGCTGGCGATCCGCCTCGACGGCGCCCACTACGGCCAGCTCCTGGACCCCTGGGGCGGAGGGCGGGATCTCCGCCTGCGCCGGATTCGCGTGCTGCATTCCATCAGTTTCATCGATGATCCCACACGGATGCTGCGCGCGGTGCGGCTCGAGCATCGGCTCGGCTTCGACATCGAACCGCGCACGCTGGAGCTGCTCGGGGAGGCTTTACCGCTGCTGCACCGTGTGAGCGGCGAACGATTGCGCAGTGAGTTGGACCTGATCCTCGGTGAACCCCGGTTTTCTGAAATGCTGACCCGCCTGTCGCAGTTGGGGCTGCTGGACGCCATCCACCCGGCACTCTCTTGGGACCCTTGGCTCCAAGCGCGTTTCGAAGCGGCACGCGGTTTTCGGCCTCCCCCAGCCTGGCAATTGTCCTCCGAGCCGCCCAGGGAAGCCCTGCTCTATCTCTTGTGGGTCGTTCGGCTCGATCCTGTCCAGGCAGCGGAGATCGGGCGTCGGCTCCGGTTGCCTCAAGCGTGGATCACGTCGATGCGGTCGGCCGCCGAGCTAGGCCGGGACCGGGCGGCGTGGGCGGAAGCGCCGACGATCAGTCGGCGGGTGCGAATCCTGGAAACGCACCCTGAGTTGGCTTTGGCGGGAGTGTGGCTCGCCTTGTCGGATGATCCCGTCGGAGGCCCGGCGATCGAGGACTACCTGTCTCGACAGCGTTTCATCGAACCACTCCTGGACGGACACTCGCTCCGCCAGCGAGGCCTTCCTCCGGGCCCGAAGTATGCGCGGATCCTCCGATCGCTGCGGGATGGATGGCTCGACGGTCGGGTGACGACCGAGGCCGAAGAAGCGCGGTTGTTGGAGGCGATGTTGGCCGAGAAGGATGGCGATGGTTGAGGCGGTCGGGTTCGTCATTCGGATGGGGGGCATGGCGGATCTGCCGGCCCTGGAATGGGACGGCGAGTACCTCCGGTACCGGGCTGTCTATCGATCGGCGCTCGAAGCGGCCGAGCGCGGCGAGCGAGCCCTTCTCGTTGCCGAAGTCGACGGCGAGGTCGTCGGCCAGATCTTTATCCATTTTGTCAGCCCGTGGCCGATCCCCGGCAGCTTCGCGCCGACAGGCTACCTCTACGCCTTTCGTGTCCGACCCGAGCAGCGCGGGCGAGGAATCGGGCAGGCTCTGCTCCGGGAAGCGGAGAATCTCCTGGAGGCCGCCGGCGCCGGCCATGCCGTCATTGCCGTCGCGCGCGACAACCCGGAGGCGCGAAAGTTGTATGACCGAAGAGGGTATTCGTGGCTCGCCGATGACCCGGGCCACTGGACGTACGTGGATGCCCACGGGGCAACAAGACACGTCCACGAGCCCGCACATCTCCTGGTGAAGACCCTCACCCCCAGCCCCTCTCCCGCAAGGCGGGAGAGGGGTGCGGAGTGAGGGTCCCCGCTGGCACGAATCTTGTCACCTTTCCGTCCCGCGGACGGCCGACTCGGCCTGCGCGGTAAGATTGTGGGCTTGGGCCCCGGATGGAGAGGCAACGATTCGTGATGCACGGTTGGGATTTCCCTTCGAACCTGCCGAAACTGCCGGTGCGCGGCAAGTCCCCGCGGGAATGACCCTCGACCTGCCGTCGCGCATGCAAACAGCGTCGCATGGTGACAATGGCACCGACCATCCGGTGTTCCAGGAGGGCCGCCGGGCGAGAGGGTTTATCCTTCAGGCAGTCGCGGCGTCGATCGCGGTGGCGTCTCTCGCTTCAGGTTGCACCTTCAATGAGCCAGCGCAACCGGGGTGGAAGATGATCGAACCGTGGATTGGCTGGGCGGCCGGCCCGACAGTCGCCCCTTCGCCGCTCCCGACTCCCGACCTTCTGACCCGGCTTCTTCCGCCGACGCCATTGCCCGGATCTCCGCCCGTGACACCGACTCCCGACCCGCCCCGGCCCCAGCCGACGGTTCGCGCCAACACCGAATGGCACGTGGTGCAGCCCGGTGAATCCCTCGGCACTATCGCCGGCCGATATGGCGTAGGTCCGCAGCGATTGATCAGCGCCAATGGCATCAGCAATCCGAACGTGTTATCCATCGGTCAGGTTCTTGAAGTCCCGCCCCCGATCGTCGAAGCCGGAGGCCCTTCCTCGAAGATCATCCCCGATTCGGCGCTGATCTACGGTCCGGCGTCGCTCCTTTTCGACCTGAATGCGTTCACCGCGGAGTGGGCAAGCCACCTCGATGCCTACACCGAGACCGTCGACGGGGTAAACCTCACCGGGCCCGGGATCGTGCAGCTCGTGGCGCAGAGGTATTCGGTGGATCCCCGACTGCTTCTGGCAGTCCTCGAGGCGCAAGCTGGTTGGGTTCGTTCCTCGAGGGTCTCCCCCTCGGCGAGCACCTATCCTGTCGGATACGTGGCGCCCGGATCCGAGGGCCTGTTCTCGCAACTCTCCTGGGCCGCCGACCAGTTGAACACCGGCTACTATCGATGGCGGGCAGGCTGGGCCGGCCCGTTCGTCTTCAACGACGGCCGTGTCGTCCCCGCGGGAGAGGGGATCAACGCCGGGACGGCCGGAGTGCAATATCTGTTCAGCCAGCTCGACAGCGTCGAAGCCTGGAGGCAGATCACCTCGGCGGACGGATTTGCCGCTGCCTATCGTGAGCTCTTCGGCGATCCCTTTCTGACGGCCATCGAGCCGGTGGTGCCGGAGTTCTCCGAACCACTCAGCCTCCGCCTTCCATTCGAATCCGGCAAGACCTGGTCATTCACCGGCGGACCGCATTCCGCGTGGGGTGTGGGCGCAGCCTGGGCCGCGTTGGACTTTGCCCCTCCGGGCTATGCCTTCGGTTGCGTCTGGTCGGACGAGTGGGTGACGGCCGTAGCCGACGGCCCGATCCTCCGCTCCGAAAACGGCGAAGTCCTGCAGGACCTCGATGGCGATGGATTCGAGCAGACGGGCTGGGTCGTGATGTATATGCACATCGACTCGCGTGGCCGGGTGGCGGCCGGCACCCGCTTGCGCGCCGGCGATCCGATCGGTCATCCATCCTGCGAAGGCGGAGTCTCGAACGGTACGCATCTGCATCTGGCCCGCCGCTACAACGGAGAATGGATCCCGGCCGACGGTTCGCTGCCCTTTGCTATGGACGGCTGGGTCTCGGGGGGACTCGGCCAGGAATACGACGGAACGATGACCCGCGGCGATGAGCGCCTGGAGGCGTGCGCGTGCCGCAATGAGGAGAACCAGATTGCGCGCTGACGTGTCCGTCTTCAGCCGAAAGATCCCCTGCCAGAGTGCCGATCGGCGGATCGGTCGCCCGACGGTGAGGCTGCTGCTGGCCGGTTCGATGCTTTTCGCCTCGATCCTGGCCTGCGCGCGAGCGGATCTTCCGGCGCCTTCGCCGGAGGTGTTGCCATCGCCGAGTGATGCGCCTAGCGACGTCCCGACGGAACGGCCGCCGACGGAGGAGCCAACGGCCGAAGCGAGCCCGGCCCTCACGGTCACCGACACGCCCTCGGCTCCGGAGCCGGTCGTCTCACCGACCTTCCCGTCGACTCCGACAGCGCAGTCCGATCTCTCGGAGCCCATCCGTTACCAGGTCCAGACGGGGGAAACCCTGCGGTCGCTCGCCATTCGATTCGGGGTACTACCGTCGGAGATTGCATCTCCCGGCGCGCTCATCGAGAGCGAGAACGCCCTGATCGACGTCGGCACGAATCTGTGGATCCCCAGTCGACTGCAAGACACAGGGCCGTCGCTCGAGCTTATCCCCGACAGTGAGTTCGTCTTCTCTCCACACGCGGCCGACTTCGATCCAGAGGAAGTTGCCCTGCGCCAAGGCGGGTTCCTCTCCCGTTACACCGAGGACGTCTACGGCGAATGGCGCTCGGGCCCGGAGGTCCTCGCTCTCGCCGCCCGCGACAACTCGGTGAACCCGCGCTTGCTGATGGCGATGCTCGAATACACCTCAGGTTGGGTGACCAATCCGAACCGCCCGGAAGGCGATGCGTTCACCTATCCGCTCGGTCACAAAGACCCGGGCGTGCCCGGCCTGTACCGGCAGCTGGCTTGGCTCGCCAACGAGATGGGCCTGGGCTACTACGGTTGGAGATCCGGCTCAATGACCGAGGTGCGGCTGTCGGACGGATCCCACGTGCGGCTGGCGCCTGAGCTGAATGCGGGCACGGTCGCCATTCAGGCTTACTTCGCCCCCCGGCGGGTGGCGCCGGATTGGGAGGAAGCCGTCGGCCCGGATGGATTCCTGAAAACTTACACCGAATTGTTTGGCGACCCCTGGTCGTACTACCATCCCCTATACGAGCCGGGCATCGAGCAGCCGGAGATGATCTTGCCGTTCACTTCGGGGAAGGTTTGGGCTTTCACCGGAGGTCCGCACGGCGCATGGGAACGCGAGGCGGCCTGGGCGGCGCTCGACTTTGCTCCCTCCACGACCGTGGCCGGGTGCGTGATTTCCACCGATTGGGCGGTCGCCTCGGCGGACGGGCTCATCACCCGCAGTGAAAACGGCCTGATTGTGCTCGACCTCGACGGGGACGGGCGTGAGGAGACCGGGTGGGTGATGATCTACCTGCACCTGGCAGATGAAGGCCGCATGCCGGCTGGGAACATCGTGCAACGCGGCGACCGAATCGGCCATCCGTCGTGCGAAGGCGGTATCGCCACCGGCACCCACCTCCACATCGCTCGGAAGTACAACGGAGAGTGGATCCTTGCCGACGGGCCTTTGCCCTTCACCCTGAGCGGATGGCGCGCCCGGGCAGGAACCCGACCCTATCAAGGCGAGCTGGTCCGCGGAGACCAAGTCGTCCTGGCCTGCCCATGTGCAACAAAAGAAACACTCATTTCCCGCTAGCCGGCATTCCAGCGATGGCGGGCCGGTTTCAACCCTGCTTCTCTGCGCCTGCGCACCGTATCGAAAGCCGCCCGCCTTCTTCCAGCGACGGCCTGGCGAAAGCCCCGTTCGCTCCCCGCGTTCCATCTAGGTCTTCGGGAATCGCGTCGGCGGTGAGTCGCGGGAGGTGGGAGGGTGGGGTTGCGAGCGGATCTTTCGCCCACGCGTTGCGGGTCCTGCCGATCCTGCTCTGGGCCGGCCTTGCACCGGCCTGCGTCGCCGCGCCCGATGCGGCAGCTCTTCCTCCGACCCCCGAAGCGCCTGCAGCCCAATCATCGCCGACGCCTTTGCCGATTCGGAACCCATTCCCTCCCGGCACGCTATTCGAATATATGGCGCAGCAAGGCGACACGCTCCCGGCCGTGGCGGCGCATTTCAACACCACCGAGGATGCGATCCGAAAGGCGAATCCCGATCTGCCGCAGGTCGTCACGACGTTGCCCGCCGGATACCCCATGCAGGTGCCCGCGTACCACGTTCCGCTGACCTCGACTTCTTTCCATATCCTTCCCGACAGTGAGGCCGTGAACGGCCCGGGCGCGATCGGCTTTGACCTGAAGGCCGAAGTCGAGTCCCGGCCCGGGTTCCTCAAGGGGCTGACCGATTTCGCGCAGCGACGCCAGCGTCCGGCCTGGGAAGTGGTAGACGTCGTCGCCCGCAACTACTCGATTCACCCGAAGCTCCTGCTGACGCTCCTCGAGCACCAAACGCATGCGTTGACTCAGGCCGAGCCGCAGGGAAACCAGGCGACCTACCCTCTCGGCTATGAGAACATCCGCCGCCGCGGGCTGTATCGCCAATTGATCTGGGCCGCCGAGCGATTCAACAACGCCTATTACGGGTGGCGCACGGGCCCCGTGGAGCTCGAACTCTCCGATGGGCGACTCTCCAAGCCCGACCCATGGCAGAACGCGGGCACCGTAGGAGTGCAGGGAGTGTTCGCGGCCTTGGAAGGTCAGCCGGCCTTCGAAGAGGCCATCCGTCCGGATGGCTTCGCGCAGACCTGGGAGGAGCTCTGGGGAGATCCGTTCGCCGCGGAACAGGTTGTGATACCGCCCAGCCTGCAACAGCCGCAGCTCGGTCTGCCGTTTCCGCCGAACCGGCTGTGGGATTTCACCGGAGGGCCGCATCCCTCCTGGGGTGACAGCCTTCCCTTCGGCGCGCTCGACTTCGCCCCGCCGGCGGCGATCGTTGGATGCGCTCCGTCGGGAGAGGCGTTCACGGCTCCGGCTTCAGGGATCGTGACAACCAGCGATCACGCGATGGTCACCCTCGACCTGGACGGCGACAGCGATGAACGAACCGGCTGGGTTCTGTTCTTCTACCACGTCGCGACCGAAGGCCGCGCGCCGGCGGCCCGCGTCGTGAAGCAGGGGGATCCTTTGGGGTACCCGTCCTGTGAAGGTGGGCTGGCGACCGGAACGCACATTCACCTGGCGCGCCGGTTCAACGGCGAGTGGATGCCGGCCGGCGGCCCGATTCCTTTTGAGATGGGAGGATGGACCGCGGCCGATGGGGCCGCTCCCTATCAGGGCACGCTCACCAAAGGATCGAGGGTCGTCGAGGCTTGCGTTTGCTCGACAGCCGAGAACCGGATCGAGTACACGCTGCCGTGAGGAAGATGCGCCGTCGTGGTGTTGTAAGGGGCGCAGCGCTTCCTCGCTAAGCTCGGGACAGGTACCCTGCGCCCCTACACGACGCGCGTTATCGTGACTGCGACCTCACGGGACGCTTCGGCGCCGGTCGCCGCCTTGCCGGGCGCTTGGCGACTGGGGCTTTCTTCGCCGGCGTCTTCTTCGCGGGGGCTTTCTGCGCGCGAGCCGCCTTCGACTTCCGGGCCTTCGTCGGCGCTTTGGCCTTCCTCGACCTTTTCGGCGGTTTCTCCTCGACCCGGGCTGCGAAGTCGGGTCGCGCAACCGCCCCGCGGAGCGTCACGAGGTGATCCTTCGCCTTGACCTCGACCAGGCGCGCGCCCGCGGCCGCGCGCGAGCGCCGCGGCGCGGCGGAGAAGCGCAGCGACCGGGCGCCGGCGCGGGCAAGATGCGCGATCGCGTGTTCCTCGCCCGAGCCCAGGATGGCGCCGATCAGGCCGACGCCAGGTCTGTAAACGCGCACCCCCTTTCCGGCGCGCCCCTGAAGCGGGAATTGTGCCAGCGGCACCCGCTTTGCCATCCCGTTCACTGAGAGGACCAGGAGTTCCTCCCCGGGGCGGGCGATCTCCAGGCCGACCAGGCGCTCCTTCCGTTCGAGGCGAATGCCCAGTACGCCCGCCGCGGAAAGGCCCACCGGCCGGACTTCGTCCTCGGAGAACCGGATGACCATCGAAGCCGAGCTCGCCAGGACGATTTCATCCGAACCCGTGCTCCTGCGGACCCAGCCTAAGGAATCCCCGCTCCCCAGATTGATGGTGCTAAACGGCCGCGCCGATGGACCCGGGAACGCGCTCCCGGGGGTCTTCTTGACCACGCCTTGGAGAGTGCCGAAGACGAGGAAGCCGCCCGCGGCCTCACCGCGCTCGGCGGGCAGTACGGCCGCCGCCACGGGCCGGACTCCCGGAGGGAGCGGGGTCGCGCCCCCGGCGGCGCTGCCGTGGGCGGGATCCTCGCTCTCCGGCAAGCGGTGGACCTCGATGGCCGCACAGCGGCCGTCCGCAGCGAAAAGGTAGAGCACGTCCCGAGTGCGAGCCCCGGCCAGAAGGATCGGTGAGTCCTTCCCACTCAGCCTCGGCATGCGCGCGGTGGGCGTGCGCGATATCAGACCGGAGTCGGTCACGACCACCCAGGTGTCTTTGTCCTCCAGAACCGCGCCAGCCGTGAGGCCCGTCTTCGCCCGTCGGCCCTTGCCGGCGTCGACGATCTGCGTGCGGCGCCGGTCGCCGAAGCGATCCTTCAGCTGCCGTAATTCCCCGCCCACGTGCGCTCGCATCTTCCGGTCGGAGGCGAGCAAGCTCTCGAGCTCGTCGATCTGCGCCAGCGTCTCCTTGTATTCCTGGTCGATCTTCTTTCGCTCGAGCGAGGCCAGCCGGCGCAGCTGCATGTCCAGGATGGCCCGCGCCTGCAGGTCGCTGAGCTTATAGCGTTTCATCAGACGTTGGCGCGCCTGATCGGCGTCGGGCGAAGACCGGATCAGCTGGATCACCTCATCCAGGTGCTGCAGAGCGAGGCGCAGCCCGGCCAGGATGTGGGCCCGTTCCTGGGCGCGCGCCAGATCGTATTGGCTGCGCCTTCGGGTGACTTCCAGACGATGCTCGAGGTAGACCCGCAAAGCCTGTTTCAGACTCAGCAGACGCGGCTCGTCTTCGACGAGGGCCAGCAAGCTGATGCCGAAGGTGGATTGCATCGGTGTTCGCTGATAGAGGGCGGCCAACACCTTCTCCGGGTCCGCCGTCCGCGCCAATTCGATGACGATGCGCATGCCCTGGCGATCCGATTCGTCGCGCAGGTCCGACAGCCCTTCCAGCTCACCGCCGCGGGAGAGTTCGGCGATGCGTTCGATCAGGGCCGACTTGTTGACTTGGTAGGGAAGTTCGGTGACGATCAGGCGCGACCGTCCGCGCCCCATGTCTTCGATGTGGGCGCGGGCCTGCACAATCACCCGGCCGCGGCCCGTGCCGTAGGCCGCCGAAAGTCCCTCGGTCTTGTCATGCGAACGAAGCAACAGGCCCCCCGTAGGGAAGTCGGGACCCTGGATGAACTGCATCAGATCGTCGACGCTGATCTTCTCCAGGCGCGACCAGTTCTCGAGCAGGTAAATCAGGGCGTCGCAGACTTCGGTCAGATTGTGAGGCGGGATGTTGGTCGCCATGCCGACGGCGATGCCGGTAGCGCCGTTGATCAGCAAGTTGGGGAACCCGGCCGGCAACACCGTCGGTTCGGGAAGCGACCCGTCGAAGTTCGGGACGAAGTCCACCGTGTCGCGATCGATGTCCGCCAGCGCCAACATCGCCAGGGGCGCTAGGCGGGCCTCGGTGTAGCGCATCGCCGCCGGCGAGTCGCCATCGATAGAGCCGAAGTTTCCCTGACCCTCGATCAGGGGGTAGCGCATCGAGAAGTCCTGAGCCAGGCGAGCCATGGCTTCATAGACGGCCATATCGCCGTGGGGATGGTACTTGCCCAGCACCTCACCGACGATCCGGGCCGACTTCCTGAACTCCGCCTCGGGACGCACGCCCATCGTGGACATGGCATGCAGGATTCGCCGGTGGACGGGTTTCAACCCGTCTCGGGCGTCCGGCAGGGCGCGCGCCACAATGACGCTCATGGCATAGTCGAGATACGACTGCTGCATCTCGCGATCGATATCGATGCGCCGAACAAGTCCGACTTCCATCGGCTTCCCTCAACGTTAGAATCTGGCCAGGCGAATGATACGGGGTCAGACGAAGAGCGTCAATTGGAGGAGGAAGGGGCGTCTTCCCCTGAGCGAGTCGTAGGTGTGAGCCTCCGCAGGCTAAAGCCTGCGGCTACAGGAGGTGGGTGACGATGTCGCTGACAGGTCAACGGTAGGGGGGTCAAACCCGCGCCCACGTTGCGTCAGATCGTCGCCGCGCAAGGGCACGGGCGCAGGTCAGGGGACAGGCGCAATGCTCGCCCGGGCCGTCTCGTGGAGGCCGATCGTGTTCCCGTCGCGCGGTTCAATGAGGAAGACCTCGGAGAGGCGAAAGGGTTGCGAGAAATTGCACCTGGATTCGTGGGGTATCGTTGATGCCCAACCCACCTTGGCGCCCCATCTCCTCCGGGATCCCGAAGGACACCGGGGAGGTGTGCACCCTCACCCGTTCGGGTGCACCTTGGGTGCGCGCCGCCCTTGGCGCCCTGTAGAGGGCGAAGGGTGTAGAGGGCGAAGCGCGTTGGCCTCCCCCAATTGAAGGTAGGCCTTCGACTGCCCTCCGGCATTCCGAAGGACGCCGGCCTCCAACCTGGCGCCCAATCCCCTCCGGGATGCGAAGCGCGATGGCCTCTCGCTCCAGCTAGGCCTGGCTACGCCCCTTCGGTCTCTACAGACCGCCGAGGGCGGGCGCGCCCTGGGCGGAAGTCCCCGCCCTCTACGCCCTTCGGCGCACCGGAAGCGGTGCAGGGCGTCAAGGGCGGCAGGGCCATAGTTTTTTCTTGGACCTCCCAGCCGATCCCTTGCAGCCACACCCTGACTGTGCTACACTGTTGGCTGCTTGTCCGAGGTTCGTGTCTGCGGAAAAGTGGGCTTCCCCCACTTTTCTTCATATAAGACCAGAAACCACGAGGGTTGCGAAAGAGCGAGGATGAAGAGCGAGTTTGCCCTGGCGTTCAACGAGATCACGGAGCGCTTCGGTCTGCCGCGCGAGACCGTCATGGACGCGCTGGCGGCGGCCATGGCCTCCGCCTATCGCCGTGCCGTCAATGCTTCGGCGGCGCAGATGGTCGAGGCTCGCATCGATCCCGAGACCGGCGAGGTGCGCGTCTTCGCCGAGAAGGAGATCGTCGAGGGCGTCGAGAACCCTGAAACCGAGACCACCCTCGAGACCGCACTCCAGGTCGACCCACAGGCCGAGCTGGGTGGGATGGTCTTGGTCGACTCCACCCCCGAGGACTTTGGCCGGGTGGCGGCCCAAACCGCCAAGCAGGTCATTCTGCAGCGCCTGCGCGAGGCCGAGCGGGACGCCCAGTACGAGGAGTTCATCGAACGTGAAGGCGACATGGTCCACGGCACGGTCCATTCCATCACCCCGCAAGCGGTGACGGTCGGATTGGGGCGGGCGGAGGCGCTGTTGCCGCGCAACCAGCAGATCCCGGGCGAGCAATTCCGTGTCCGCGACCGGATCCGGGTCTATGTCTTGGAGGTCCGCAAATCCTCGCGCGGGCCGGTCATCGTCGTCTCGCGCACGCACCCGCACATGCTTCGCCGGCTGCTGGAGATGGAAGTGCCCGAGATCAGCCAGGGCCTGGTTGAGATCAAGGGCATCGCCCGGGAGGCCGGTCGCCGCGCCAAGGTGGCCGTGGCGGCGCTGCGCGACGGAGTCGACCCGGTGGGCGCCTGCGTCGGCATGCGCGGCGTGCGCATCCAGTCGATCGTGCGCGACCTGAACGACGAGAAGATCGACGTCATCGAGTGGAACCCCGACCCGGCGACCTTCATCCTCAAGGCGCTGTCGCCGGCGCGCGTCTCGGGAGTCTATCTCGATGAGGACCCGGATCGCGGCAAGACGGCCCAGGTGGTCGTCCCGGAAGATCAGCTCAGCCTGGCGATCGGACGCGCCGGAGTCAACGCCCGTCTGGCGGCTCGCCTGACCGGATGGCGCATCGATATCAAGAGCCTGCCGGAGGCGGCCACCGAATCGCTCAACCGCCTGTCGAACGACCCGGCCTACGCCGACCTGGCCCCGCGCGAAACCGAAACCGTCCCGCTCATCCAGGCTATTCTGGCCAAGAAGGCCGAGAGCCGGCCGGTGACGCCAGAGGAATACCAGGTGCTGACGGCCTTCAACGACCGGATCCTGAAAGCCGGCATGGAGATGCGCCAGGCCGTGCGCCAGGAACAGCGGCGAAGGTTGGCCGAGGTCCGCGAGGCGATCCCGCCCGGCGCGTATGAAACGGAACTGGGGGCGACCGGTCTTCCGGACCGGATCTTGACGATCCTGACCGAAGCTGGCTACACCCATGCCGGCCCGGTTCTCGAAACCCTCGGGCTCGACGAGAACGCCATTCTCGGCCTGGAAGGGATCGGGCCGAAGTCGCTGGAGGAGATCCGCGAGACTCTGATGGCCTTCTCGTATCCGGAGATCACCGTCGCGGTCGAAGCTCCGGTCGAGGTCGAGGTCGAAGCGGCGGTCGAGCCGGAACCGGTAGCATCATCGCCGGTCGAGGCTGTCACCGAAGGCGTTGAAGCCGCTGGGGCTGCTCCTGCGCCCGAAGCGGTCGCGCCGGAACCGGCCACGGTCGAGACCCCTCCGGACGGGGCCGAGGCACTGGAGAAGACGTTCGAAGCCATCGCCCAAGAATTGGTGGTGGAGACCGTTGAAGAGGAAGAAGAAGAGAAAGACGACGCCGAGCTTCCGGCCGCCCACCGCAAGAAGAAGAAGGGAAAGAAGCCGGTCCGCCTGGTGGAGTACGATCCCCTTTCAGGCCAGATGGTCGTAACGCGCAGGCACAAGCGTGGCGACGACCCCTGGGAAGGGGGAGCTCCTTAGCCCGGGCGGTAGGTCCGAACGGTGGCGGCGACGAAGGCTCAGCGAACCCGGCACGTTCCTCAACGGACCTGTGTAGGGTGTCGGCAGGTTCTCCCGAAGCGCACGTTGATCCGGATCGTGCGCGGTCCGCAAGGGGTGTACGTCGACCCAACCGGAAAGGCCCCTGGGCGGGGCGCTTACCTGCACGACCAACGGACGTGTTGGGAGGCGGGTCTGCGCGGTTCGCTGGCCCGGGCGCTGAAGACGGATCTCACCCCGGAGGCGCGGCAGGATCTGGAGCGCGTCCTGGGCGGGCTGCCGGATGAGGGCTAGGCCTTCCTCACCGGCAACCGTGAAGGCCGGGCAGCCCCGCGCGAAGTCGCGGGGGATGCCTCGGCGCTGAGCGAGCCGTTCGCTCGCTCCGCGCCGATCGAGGGGGATTGCAGTCGGAGGTGCGAGATGAGCGACAACGGCGACAAGGTCATCGAAATCCCCGCCAACATCAGTGTGCGTGATCTGGCCGAGCGGATTCAGGCTAGCCCGATCGACATCATCAAGCAGCTGATGGCCAACGGGGTCATGGCCAGCATCAATCAACAGATCGACTACGACACGGCCGCCATCGTCATTGGTGAGTTCGGCTTCGAAGCACGCCCGGTGGCCGCGCCGGAGCCGATCCTCGAGGAACAACCGGCCGGTCCGTCCTGGCGCCAGTGGATCAGCGATGAGAATCCAGCGGATCTGGTGGACCGGCCGCCGGTGGTGACGATCCTGGGCCACGTCGATCACGGGAAGACGACGCTGCTGGACGCGATCCGCGAGACCAACGTCGCCGGAGGCGAGGCCGGCGGGATCACCCAGCACATCGCAGCCTACCAAGTGCAGCACCGCGAGCGCCTGATCACGTTCCTCGACACGCCCGGTCATGCCGCCTTCACCGCCATGCGCGCCCGGGGCGCTCAGGGCGCCGACATCGCCGTCCTGGTGGTGGCGGCCGACGACGGGGTCATGCCGCAGACCCGCGAGGCGCTGGCCCACGCTCGCGCCGCTCGCGTCCCCGTGCTGGTGGCGCTCAACAAGGTCGATCGGCCGAACGCCAATCCCGACCGCGTCAAGCAGCAGCTGGCGAACGAGGGCTTGAAGCCCGACGAGTGGGGTGGAGACACCCTCATCGTGCCGGTCTCGGCCAAGCAGCGCCAGGGGATCCAGGACTTGCTGGAGGCGATCCTGCTGACGGCGGACGCCACTGGGATCAAGGCCAACCCCAAGGGCAAGGTCTTCGGTACCGTCATCGAAGCCGAGCTCGACCGGACGAAAGGTGTGGTGGCGACCCTGCTGGTTCAGAGCGGCACCCTGCGGGTGGGAGACGTTGTGATCGCCGGCTCGGCCCATGGCGGTCTGCGGGCGATGTTCGACGCCCAAGGCAAGGCGGTGGAGCAGGCGCCACCTTCGACGCCGGTCTTCGTGCTCGGGCTCTCCGACCTGCCGATGGCGGGCGAAGTTTTCCGCGTCGTCGACAGCGCTCGTGAGGCGCGCTCTCTGGCCGAGACGCGGCGGGAAGAAGCGCACGCGGCGGAGGCTCGCCCGCGCGGCGCTCGCAGCCTGGAGCAGATCTTCGAGGCTTTTCAGGCCGGTGAGACCCAGGAGCTGCGGCTGGTGATCAAAGCCGATGTCCAGGGCTCCCTTGAACCGATCGTCTCCTCGCTCAAGGCGCTGAGCGCCGGCGATATCCATGTCAATATCCTGCATGCCGCCACCGGCAATATCAGCAGCGACGATGTCATGCTGGCCTCGGCCTCCGGCGCAATCGTTATTGGGTTCAATGTCGACATCGATCCGGCGACCCGGCGTACGGCCGAGGCCGAAGGGGTGGACGTCCGCACCTACGAGATCATTTACCGACTGACCGAAGATATCGAGAAGGCGCTCAAGGGGATGCTCGAGCCGGAGAAGCGCCGAGTTGAATTGGGTCGGGCCGAAGTGCGAGCGGTGTTCCGCATCCCCAAGCTCGGCTTCATCGCCGGCTGCTTCGTCGTGCGAGGCGAGATCCGCCGCAACGGCTCGGTGCGGCTCGTGCGGGACGGGGAAGTGATTCACGAAGGCCCGATCTCTTCGCTACGCCATGTCAAGGATGATGTGCGCGACGTCCGCGAAGGGTTCGAGTGCGGTATCGGGCTGCGGGGATTCGACTCCTTCAAAGTCGGCGACGCCCTGGAATGCTTCGTCGAAGAGGACGTCCCCGCGGAGTAGGGCGGCATGCCGAGCGAAGCGCGCGCCCGTCGCGTGGGCGACCGGATCCGAGAGGAGATCTCCGAGATCCTGCGCCGCGAAGTCGATGACCCGCGGCTGAGGATGGTCACGGTCACCGGAGTCGTGGTCGACCGCGAGTTCGGTTACGCCACGGTCTATTTCACGACGATCGAATCCGATCGGAAGCAGGAGGTACTGGCCGGGTTCAAGCGCGCCTCGGGCTTCCTGCGCAGCGCCCTGGCGGCGCGCATACCCTTGCGCTCGTTCCCCCGGTTGCGCTTCCGGCACGACCCTTCCCTGGAGGAAGGGGACCGGATCGAGAACCTGTTGACTCAAATCAAACGTAAGGAGGGTCATGGACGCTGAAATCGAGCGCGCCCGGGCCCTATTGGAAGGCGCACACGAGATCGTCCTTGTCTCGCACGAGCGCCCGGACGGTGACGCCGTCGGTTCGCTGCTCGGTCTGACCCTCTCGCTCCGGCGGCGCGGCCAGAGCGCCACGGCCGTGTTGGGAGCCCCGCTTCCGTCACGCTACGGATTCTTGCCCGGGGCGAGCGAGGTACGGCCGACGATCCCGGCCGAGACCGATCTCTTGGTGGCGGTGGATTGCGCCGACCTCGGCCGAACCGGAATCCCGGCTGGAGAGTTGCGCCTTCCGGCCGGGATTAACATCGACCATCACCCGACGAACACCCGTTTCGCCCAGGTCAACCTGATCGACCCGCAGGCGGCGGCGACGGCGCAGATCCTGTATGAACTCTCGCCGGCGCTCGGCCTGCCTGTCGACCGTGCCATCGCGACGAATTACCTGGCCGGCTTGGTCAGCGACACGATCGGCTTTCGCACGCCGAACGTGACCCCGGCCGTTCTCCGCCTGGCGGCCGAGATGGAATCGCAAACCGGATCCCTGGCCGAAGTCTACGCGCAGCTGCTCGACCGCCGATCCTTTTCAGCGGCGCGCTATTGGGGGGCCGGCCTGGCGCGGCTGGAACGGCAAGGGCCGGTCGTCTGGACGCAGTTGACCCTGGAGGACCGGATGGCGGCCGGTTATAGCGGTACCGATGACGCCGACCTGATCAATCTATTGGGGACCGTTGAAGGATCCGAGGTCTCCCTGGTCTTCGTCGAGCAGAGCGGGGGGCAAGTCAAAGTCAGCTGGCGTTCGCGCAACGGTCTGGACGTCTCGCGCCTGGCGCAGCAATTCGGAGGCGGTGGGCATGAGCCGGCGGCCGGCGCCAGCGTCAGCGGCGCGATGGATGATGTCGTGCGGCGCGTGGTCGACGCCACCCTGGCCGCCCTGTCCGCCACCGGACCCGGCGCGGCGTGAAAGAGTTCGGGTTGATCGTCGTCGACAAGCCGATCGGCCCGACCTCCCATCAGGTCGTGGCGATCGTCCGCAAGGGGACCGGGGTTCGCAAAGTGGGCCACGCCGGAACGCTCGACCCGCGCGCCTCCGGTGTGCTCGTCCTGTGTTTGGGTCCGGCCACCCGATTGAGCGAGTACTTATCAGGGACGACCAAAGAGTATGAAGCGATCGTCCGTTTTGGGATTTCGACGCGGACCTTCGACACCGATGGAGAAATCACCCGGCGTTCCGGACGGGCCCCGGCCCGGCGCGAGATTGAAGACGTTCTCCCCGAGTTTCGCGGGGACGTCGAGCAGCGGCCACCCCCGTACAGCGCCGTCAAAGTGCAAGGCCGAAAGGCTTACGAGCTGGCCCGCGCCGGCGATGATCCGACGCTGCAGCCGCGTACGGTCCACATCTCGCGCCTCGAGTTGCGCTCCTACCAGCCGCCCGATCTCGCTCTGCGGGTGGAGTGTTCGGCCGGGACCTACATCCGCTCCTTGGCCCACGACCTGGGAGAGCGTCTCCAAACGGGGGCCCACCTGGCGGGATTGCGCCGTACTCGCGCCGGTCCGTTTCCGTTGGACCAGGCGACCGCCTGGCCGATGCTCGAGGTGGGGATGCTGACCGGGAAATGGGAACGGTACGTGCTCCCGGCGGCGGCCGCCCTGCCGGAGTTGCCGGCCGTCGTCGTCGATGACAAGGGCCTGGAGGCCCTGCGATTTGGGCACGCCATTCCGGCCGAGCCCGCTTCCTCGGGCATCGCCAAGGCCATCGACTCGACGGGAGAACTCCTCGCCGTGCTGGAAGCTGTCGAGGACGGCTCCTTGTGGCACCCGCGCAAAGTGTTCTTCGGATAGGCCAGGCACCCGCTCCATGACCCACTATGACGACCTGAGCCAGATCTCGTTGCCGGCCAGCGTGCTGACGCTGGGCTCGTTCGATGGACTCCATCTGGGGCATCAATCCTTGATCGCCTCCCTCGTCCGCCAGGCGCGCCGGGATCACTTGCCGTCGGTCGTGGTGACGTTCTACCCGCACCCGTCGGTTGTCTTGCGCGGCCGTCGCCCGGCCTACTACATAACGCTGCCGTCGGAGAAGGCGACCCTGCTAGCGGCGGCGGGAGTTGAGCACGTTGTGACCCAACATTTCGACGACGCCCTCTCCCGCGTAACGGCTGGCGAGTTCCTGGACCGGCTGGAAAGGCAGATCCACTTTCGCCATCTTTGGATCGGGGAAGATTTCGCTCTCGGTCACGAGAGGGAAGGGAACCGACCTTTTCTGCGGCGAGAGGCCGAACGACGAGGCTTCGAATTGCACGTCGCCGAGCCGCTCAAGATCGGGGGGGAGGTGGTCAGCTCGACTCGAGTTCGCGAGGCGCTGCGCGCCGGAGACGTGGCGCGGGTCGCGACCTACCTCGGCCGAGCCTTCGCCCTGCGAGGCCTGGTCGTGCGCGGCGCGGATCGTGGGAAGTCCCTGGGCATCCCCACCGCCAACTTGGCCCTCCACGAAGAGCAGGCCTACCCCGGCAACGGTGTGTACGCCTGCTGGGCCGAGGTCGGAGCGGGCCGGCACCGGGCGGTCACCAACGTCGGGTTGCGGCCGACCTTCGACGAAGCATTGCCGGCGCCGGTCGTCGAGGCTCATCTGCTCGACTTCGATGACGATCTGTATGGGAAAGAACTCGGCCTGGCGTTCATCGCTCGATTGCGTGAGGAGCGCCGATTCGCAGGCAAGGACGAACTGATCGCGCAGATCCGACGCGACGTGGAACAAGCCCGCGACCTGCTGGGTGCCGGCATGGTGGACGGCGGCACCACCCGGGACCCCCTGCGGGGTGCCCCCTCCGGGATCCTCTACAGGATGCGAAGCGCGATGCGAAGCGCGACGGAGCGCGATCCTCTGCGGGATCCCCTTCGGGATGCCCCCTCCGGGGTGCGAAGCGCGACGAAGCGCGATGCCCCCTCCGGGGTGCGAGGCGCGACGAAGCGCGATGACCGCTGAACTTCACCGCCGGGTCTACCTGCTCAGTCCACGCAGCCTCAGCCCCGAAACGATCGCGGTCACGTTCGCCAAGACCTCGCGCTCTCCCCTGTCGTTCCGCGAAATCGCCGACGAACTGACGGACGCCAAGTCGGCTGCGTTTCATGAGAAATGGGTCGTTGGGTATGGGCACGCCTCGGTCGCAGAGCACGCCGTGCTCCACCTGGCCTTCGAGAACGTGTCGCGCCTGGCGATCGAATGCATCGAATCGAACCGCCTGGCCTCCTACACGGAAAAATCGACCCGCTACCAGAAGTGGGATGCCGAAGGCTACTACGTGCCTCAGGAAGTCCGAGAGAGCGCACACGAGGTCGTCTATCGGTCCACCTGCCAGCGTTTGTTCCAGGCGTATCTGGGCTCCCTCGAGCCGGTTCGGGCCGTTGTTCAGCAGAAGTCCCCGCGGCAAGAGGGGGAGAGCGAAGAGCGCTGGGAGGGCCGGATCCGCGCACGTTACGTCGACGTCTGCCGATTCCTGTTGCCGGCGGCGGCGCTGGCCAATGTCGGGATGACGGCCAATGCTCGGGCCCTGGAGCACGCCCTCCGCAAGATGTTGTCGCATCCCCTCGACGAAGTCCGCCAGATCGGCCAGGAGGCCAAGCAGGCGGCTGTCGCCGAGGTCCCGACCCTGCTGAAGTACGCCGATCCAATGCCCTATGTCGCAGCCTTGCAGCGAGACCTTCCGGGATGGGCCAAGCATGAACCGGTGGCGCCGGCAGGCGAGCCGGTCCGACTGTTGGGACTCATGCCGAAGCCGGAGGCCGCCGCCCTGGCGGCCGCGCTCTATCCCTACGCCGCCGACTCGCTCGAAGGCCTGGTCCAGCGCGTCGAGGCCATGCCGGAGTCGGAGCGTGCCCGGCTGGCGCAAACGGTGCTTGGGGAGCGCGGGGACCACGACCCGCCGGATCGCAGCCTCGAGCATACGGCCTTCACTTTCGAGATCGTGCTCGATCAGGGCGCCTATTTCGAACTCAAGCGGCATCGGATGATGACCCAGTCGGCCCAGCGACTGACGACGCGCCTCGGTCATTGCGTCCCGCGCTTGATCAGCGAAGCCGGCCTGGAGCCGGCCTATCGGGAGGCGATGGCGATGGCGGCGCAGGCCTTTGACGAGTTGGTCGCGTGGAACCCCGACGTGGCCTCCTATCTTGTGCCGAACGCCTTCCTTCGTCGCGTGGCGGTGACGATGAATCTGCGGGAGGCGTTCCACTTCTGCGAACTCCGTTCGGCTCCCAACGCGCACTTCTCGATCCGCCGCATCGCCTTGCGCATGGCCGAGGTCCTGCAACAAGCCGTCCCCGGCCTGGGGAACTACCTTCGATTACCGATCGATGCCAATTGGCGCAAGATGGAAGAGGAACACTTCACCCAAGTCGGATGACCGGTGCCGCCGAGTCGAAGGAGGAGTAGCCATGCCGGTTCGAAAAGCAGTCGTCACGTGGACGGGAGGACGGGATGGGGCGGGGGAGGTCCGGCTCGGATCGGGAACCCCGGCGTTGCGCTACACCTGGGCCTCGCGCTTCGAAGAGGAGGCGGGGTCGAATCCCGAGGAGCTGCTGGCCGGCGCGCTGGCGTCGTGCTTCGCCATGGCGCTCGCCTCTCGGTTGACGCGCAACAATGCTCCGCCAAAGACGTTGACCGCATCCGCCGAGGCAACCGTCGAAAAGGTCGAAGGGGACTGGGCGATCACCGGCATCGCGCTCCGGTTGCGGGGCGATGTGCCCGGGATGAGCCTCGCCGATCTAACACCGCATGCCGAGGCGGCCAAGGCGGGCTGCCCCGTCTCGCGCGCCCTCAAAGCGATTCCGATCGAGCTGGTGGTGGAGGCTGGTTGAAGTAGGTGCGCGCAGATCCGCCGAATCGCCCTTCGATATGATCCTGGGCCCTAGCGAGGGACCGCCGCCGGTCCTTCGACCTCGCTCAGGGCCGAGCTCCGCTCAGGCAGCTTGCCTTCCTCCTCGCCGAGCGGAGCCCCGAGTAAAGCGAGGGGTGCAGTCCTTCGCATTCGCTCAGGATGATATCGAGGCGCGAGCTGAGCCAGACCCGGAGTCCCGTCTATCGTTCAAGGTGAAACCTTCGCGGAAGAGAAGACTCGTCCTGTGGCCCTTCGACTGCGCCCGGACCTTCGCCCCGCTCAGGGCCGGGCTCCGCTCAGGGAGGAAGGCTTCGAGGTGACCTGCGTCAGTTGCCGCCTCCCGGCCGCCTTCGCATCCAGATCCATCCCCCGATGAAAGCCGTGGCCGCGAAAGCGAACCACTGGACTGCATATCCGAGATGGGAGCCTTCACTCAGGTCCAGTTCCAATATGGGAGTCAGCGGGCCTTCAGAAGGACCCGAGCTCTCCTGCATCAGGTAGACGCCCAGGACAGGATAGGGTAGCTGCGCTTGTATCCCGGGGATGGATAGCGCACGCCAGGCGCGCCGAGGCGGTTCGCCGGGGCCGGGCGGGCGGTCGGCCAGGAAGGCCAGCGAAGGCTCGCGCTGGCTTGGCAGGAGTAACCCACTCACCTCAACCTGGCCCTCTACGGACCAGGATGCCGGCGGCTGGGTTCGATAAACCGAATCTGCAATCCATCCCCGCTCCACCAAGATCGTTTGATCGCTTTCTTCGAGGTGAAGGGGCGTGACCACATGCACGCCGGCGACTCCATCCAGAGATCGGTCGCTCAGGTAGACCTCACGGGTCGAGTCGAAGACGCCGCGGGCGGATGCGCGGCGGTAGGACAAGTCTGACAAGCCCGTGATGTCCTCAGGGAGGATCAGGGCAGGCAGGTCCATCCTGGCTCGTGCAGCGGCGTTCTGCGCGCGACGTTCGCCCAGCCGGCCGAGCTGCCAGATTCCAAGCCGAACGCACACCACTCCCACCACCAGCGCCAGGGCAAAGAAGACCCAGCGCCGGGCCGATCGGGAGCTCGATGTGGGGCGAAGCGTCGATGAACTCGTCATGGATCCTGCGGAGCCTGGACCACGCTCCCTAGCTTGCCTTGTGGCGCTTGGTGCGTCCTCTCGCCGGCGCTTCCCTCAGCTCCGTCAAACGTGACTCGGCCAGCTGCACGTATTCAGGTTTGACCTCGTAGCCGACGAAGTGTCGACGTAATCTCATCGCCGCCAAACACGTTGTCCCAGAGCCACAGAAGGGGTCGAGGACGACGTCGTCCCGGAAGGTGTAAAGCTCGATCAAGCGCCGAGGAAGTTCTTCGGGGAACGGCGCCGGGTGGCCGACGCGACGGGCCGAGGCCGCGGGAAACGTCCACACCGACTTCGTCCAATCGAGGAAGTCCTGGCGTTTGATGGTGTTACTCCTGCCATCGGCCTTGCGAGAGAAGGTTTCCTTGGAGAAGACGAGGACGTATTCGTGAACGTCGCGCAGGACCGGATTGGCAGCCGACCGCCACGAGCCCCAGGCGGTCGAGCTGCTGGCGCTGCTCCCCTTGTCCCAGATGATCTCACCCCGCATCTGGAAACCGATGGCGAGCATGTCCTGGATGAGGAAGGCGTGCAGGGGGACATAGGGTCTGCGGCCGAGGTTGGCGATGTTGATGCAGGCCCGGCCGCCGCCGGCCAGCACCCGATAGGTCTCGGTGAAGACGCGGCGCAATAAGGCGCGGTACTCGTCGAGGGTGAGGTCCTCGTCATACTCCTTGCCGGCGTTGTACGGGGGCGAGGTCACCATCAGATGGATGCATCCGGTGGGGAGCTCGGCCATGTCTTCCGAGCTGTGGAGCAGGATTCGGTCGACGGCCTCCGGCGGGATGGGGGCTTCGACTCCC
>Ga0209751_10000108_pt1 | contig 80695 bp, 67 predicted proteins | sample RifCSP13_1_FD_184019 | JGI IMG/M metagenome (GOLD analysis project Ga0209751, IMG submission 184019) | Soil microbial communities from Rifle, Colorado - Rifle CSP2_sed 13_1 (SPAdes) (version 2) | ecosystem: Environmental > Terrestrial > Deep subsurface > Rock core/Sediment | place: Rifle...
CGTATCTGCCATTAGGATCGTGGTCCACCTAATATTCAGCCGCCAAGCCGCAGACCGACTGAGTTCTGACACAGTCTCGGCAGTGTGTAGGATCTTGTTGTTGGTCCGTGTAACAGGTTTTTGACACAGTCTCTGCCGTGTGTAGGATTTTGTTGTTGGTCCGTGTAACAGGTTTTTGACACGGTCTCTGCCGTAGGTAGGATTTTGTTGGTCCATGAAGAACGTGCTTAGCTTAGTTCTAGGGGATGTGCGGAACAGGTATTTGACTCAATAAGTCATGAAGTCTGGTGGCGGTGGAGAGATCCACTGGGCTTATCGGTAAGCAGAAACTAGGGACCCCCGACATTTACCGTCGGTGGTTCCTTAGCTTCGACGTACAGCGCCCCAGGAAACATCGTTCCATTCGCTTCCGCCTACTTTCCGCCCTTCTCCATAGAAGCTGGAGGGTGTCTCATGGAAGAAACCTTTACAGAAACCGCCGAATCAAATGCTGCCCTATTATCGGGATGGCAAGTGACTAACTTCAACCTCTCCGAACTCAACAGCGAGGTTACGCTCACTTTTATTAGCCAGCCACTTACCGAAAGTACTGCTCGCCTAGCTATGTTTGCTTCAGAGGCCATTCTCCGCAGAGAGTGGGACACGCCGGAAGAAGATGAAGCGTGGGCGGATTTATAAAGGGTGAGGTAGTTGTTTTACCCTTCCCTTATTCCGATAATTCAGCAACCAAAGTCCGACCACCCTTAGTCATCGCAAATCTACGCGGTGACGATCTCATTCTGTGCATGATCACAACCTCAGAGCGCGACGCAGATTCGATTCCTTTGAATGAGTCGGATTTCTTGACGGGCCGACTTTCGGTAGCGTCCCACATCAGGCCAAATAGACTATTTACCGCCGAAGACAGCTTAATAGAGCGATCTAAAGGCAGACTGAAGCCAGTCAAAGTTCAAGAAGTAACCTCACGAATTGTTCAGATACTAACTCGATAAACAAATAGATCGCCCGCAGAACCAACACACTAACGGAGCATTACCGTGGAGTTAGTGCCCTTGCGGTCCCAGGCTGAAAGAGGCTAGCATTATCACGCACTCATGAGTTTTCTTTCCGAGCGTCCTTCTCAGCGGAGTATCCTCACCTGGGCTTGGCTCTTTCCCGTCACCTATTTAATACACATTGCCGAAGAGTCCTGGGTTGGGGGTGGCTACTCGGAATATCTTTACAGGCTGCGCGGGGTGCACCTGTCGATGACACGATTCTGGGTGGGACAGGCTGTGGGTGTCGTACTGTTGGTGTTCGGTATCTACATCGCGCGACGGCTTGGGTTTGTGCAAGTCTTGATTGTGATCCTCGGGTCTGTCGTGTTGGTCAACGCTTTAAGTCACATTGGAACGAGCGTCACCTACTGGATGTACGGGCCAGGGTTGATTAGTTCGGTTCTCATCTGGCTACCACTGGGACTTGCATCGCTGATCAGATTTTTTCCGTTGGTTAAGAGAAAGAAATACTGGATTGCAGTTGCAATCGGAATTGCCATCAACGTTGTGATTATGATCTTCACTCTCCGTGGCGGGCGCTTGGCTTGATTCTGTTGAATCGCCAGCCGGTTACTACAATTAAAAAAGGGCACTCGGTGAGTGCCCTTTTTTCATTGTCATGGAGACACAATCCTAGAAACTGCCGGTGGCGCCTTTAAAACCGTGTAGCGCCTGTTTCAAGCCCCAGGTAATCACCCGCATGTTGTCGTAGCAATACCCAAGAATGTAGTTGCATGTCGACAAACAATGCTTCGTGCACTCCTGTTTCATTTGATCCAGCTGCTTCACATCAAAATTGTGGTTTCCCACCGTGCCCCAATTGTGCGTCGCAGAGTACATCGGAAAGCACGGTGCAAGTGATCCGTCGGTTCTGATGATCAGCGAGTTCTGGCCGGCCCTACATTGCCATGGTGGCACCTTCCCCCTCATCAACAACTTCATGTCTTCCATATGCTGAATCGGGTTCACCATTTTGTAGCCGTGATTTATTCGCTTGTCGTTTAAGTAATCGAGCAAAGCATCAACTTTCGGCCAATCGTCCGGCGTGAGATAGGTTTGGTTCTCATTGAGATGCTTGAAGTGAGTCTGCTCCGTCATCGGCGTCTCGTTAATGTGATAGTCGGTCGCGATCCCGTGATCATGAGCAATCTCGGTCAACTCCTTAACATCATCCATGTTGTTGTGACAGATGTTGATGTTGAACATCACCGAGTAACCGTAGTAATGCTGTCGCTTCACCAGGTACTCAAAGTACGGTTTGATCGGCTCAAAAGCCTTGGGCAGTGGCTTTCGATCTTTCACCGAATCCACCGCCAAATTGACAGTCGCCACGCCCGCGTCGCCGAGCCGGTCGATTACATCCGGCTTCATCAAGCGCCCGTTGGTCGGCAGATAGACAAATATGTCTTTCTTCGCGCTGTAGTAGACAATCTTGTGGATGAACTTGGGGCGCAGCAAGGGCTCTCCCCCCATCAGGGCCAATACGCGTGAACCAATGGAGTGCAGCCAGTCAATTGAACGCTTGGCTACGTCCTCGGTCATCCCTTTCACAGCATTGTTGTACGACCAGCAATAGTGGCAGTCCAGATTGCATTTCCACTCCGTAAATAGGTACGGAATGATGGGTCGCAGTTCGCCCGAGTGCCATCGCGATTTGAAGTAAGGCGCGCCCCATGTCTTCCAGGTGCGGATAGCATTGAGCTTCTGGTATTCCTTCTTTGTCATCTCAACCGGGTTCGGGTGCTGCGGGTACTCGGGTTCCGGCAGGACCTCTTCCGGCTTAGCCTCTAATTTCGGATGGGCTGCTTCTTTATAGAGGATCTGGTGAAGTTTCTGGTCGATGCGAAAAACCGGCGCGTCGGTTCCGGTATGGAGGTGCTGCTGTGGTTCGGCCATTTTTCTCCCTCGAAAAATTGGGGTTTAGGTCAAGCGGGTCAAGAAAGAAGTTCGCCCGGAACAAGCGCGAACCTCAAACACCAGTCTTCCTCTTAGCCTGTCTGGTCGAGAGGAAGATGAGCTGGAAATCGACGGCAAATATTGGCGGATCTGCCCGCTAATTGCAACCCCTCGGCCTAGGAAGCCAGATGCCGCCGTATGTCTGTGGCCGGAGGGTACTGATGCAGTTTCAGCAACGCATTGTTAAAACTTTAGCCAGCGGGAATTGGATCGCTCGACTTGCCCGGCGTCCTGTGCACCCTCAGAGTGTTGTCGCATTTCTGGCAGTAAAAAACGATCCCCTTGGTATCAGCCCCGGTTCTTTGAAGAATAGATTTATACTTTTCGTTATAGCAGCGGGCACAAAGCCAATGCTCGGGGCCGGACGTTTCCTCATTTGGATTGAGCGCGTAAACGAAAACACCAGACTCTATGTCTGTAAGAGAATACTTGCTGGCCTCGGTTTTCCAATCCTCTATTTCCATCAATTGCTCTTTGAGTCTGTTTTTCTCTGCAGCAACGCTTGATAGTTGGACTGCATGTCCATCACCGACGTTTGGAGTTCGATGATAGCGGACTGAGATTCAATCGCTTGTTCTCTTAGGGCCGACGTGGTTTTTGAGTCGATGATGGTTTTGGTTAGGTCTTTGAGAATTTTGAGTGTCGAGATAGCAGTGGGGATTTCGTGCATTGTGGGAGCGCCTTTCCGGGGTAATCGTGAGAAGATCGGCGCGGCTTATATCACTAATCCAGCAGGGCAACAATATCCTCAATTGACCAAAGCGCATTGCTAACACCTGCGGCCATTGCTGGCGAGCATCTAAGGCTAGAGTGGATTCTGGCGAAGTTGTAATACATGTAGTGCAAACTGATCGCATGAATGTGATTTTCGATCTTTTTGCTGTGCGCGTTCGTCAATCTGGTGAATCGTCTCATGCCCATCCGCATTGTTAAATTCTGTCTTTCGATATAAGACGTTGAAACGAGGTCGCGATCTGGATTGCCGGCGATTCGCTCTTTTACAGCGGCGACGAATCCCGCCGGGGAGTACCGCGTTTCATCTTGTGAGCTACCGTAAATCTTAACCAGCATCGCATAGTCAATGTCGCTGCCAAACGTTTCTTCTATAGCGTGTAAGTATGCTTTGAATCCATCGGTGGTACATCAATGGCAACCCAAGTGTAAACATCGCCATAGCCAAATGCACCTTGATGCTGTTCGCGGACGTTCCTTTGCTTGACAAAGCAAAAAGACCAAATCTCATCGAGTTCCAATCGTTGGCATTCGAGATTCCGGAATACTTTGTCCTGATGGATCGCACAGGCATTGCCAAATATCGGCCAAGAGTTTCAGGACAGTGTTATTGCTAACGCGCGTCATTCTCACGACCGAATTGATCGAGTTTCCCTCTACCAGAGCCGAGATGATTTGCACTCGTTTTTGAGTTGAAAGCTTGTTCATGATGAAACTGAATATATGCTTGCGCGGGCAAGAGGTCAGGCTGAGGTACTTAACTTAAGGCGTCCCGTTCGAGACGCCTTAAGTTAAATATAACGGTTGCGCGTTGGGGTTAGGAGCGGTCGCGGTTGGGGAGGGCTTCGGGATTCTCCGTAAAAATGTCAACGGTTTGGACTTGCCGACCGGAGTAAGGCGGCACAAGTTCATAGCCCCGACGTCCTGCACCGCTGAGCCGTTCTTGTAGTTCGCGGCTCGCTTGTAGCTCCTTGGGGTCAATTTGCGGTTGCTTCTCTAAAATTGCGTCTAAATCAATCGGTTTCGGCATGTATTCCCTCCTTTCAGGCAAAAGGCCGAAAATGTCCGGCTACATGAACTACTCCTTTTAGTGCAAGCTTTCTCATGTAGTCGGAAAGCAGATCATTATAACCCCGAATGATGCCGGATGCTCTCGGCTTTTCGCCGAAATCGGCAATTAGGAGCTTAAGGTCTTTCGATAACACGTCCATCGAAATTCCGTGCCCATGCACATGCCATTTCTTAGTGTTGTTGAGATTACGCGCTATAGTCTCTGCACGTTTCACTTTCATCTGCTTGTTTACTTTTAGCCGCCGTGTTTCTGTTTTCTTCCAGTTCTTAAACTTGTATTTGACAAGCCATTCCTTAAGCAGTTCCACAGACTGCTCCCTTGCTTGTTCAAACTGATGGAGTTCACCCTGATCGAAATTGAGCAGTATCTGTATTTCTGCCATATTGATTGCGCCAGGAGTCGCCGCCTTGTCCATTAACTCGTTGTACCGCTCCAAGTAGCCAAGCGCTGGAACTTGCCGCCCTCTTATGTTTTCAACTTGCGGATCAATCGGCCCCAACGTTGAGTAATAATCCATATGAATTGCATCGCCCGACATAGCAAGAACCGTCCCCGCCGAGAACGCATAGTTCGGGATAACGAAATCCACGAGAGAGTAGTGTCTTCTGAGTGTGGTTACGATCCGCTGCACAACCTCGATGTATCCACCGCCCGTGGTAAGGATAACCACAAGCTTTCGGCGTGCCGGAGGCTCGCTGTGTCGCTTTTCGATAGCCGTACGGATTAGATCGTCAACACCAAAATGGACAGGACCTGAGAAGCTTAGCGCGTGTGCTGTAAACTCCTTTTCAATGGTTCGTAGTCGCCCGTCTAGCTGTTGCTGAATGAATTCATTTGCGTCTCGGGGTAAAACAGGTGCGGCAGCTTCTGGAATTGGAGGAATCGGCGTGTGTGAGTCCATGAGGCCACGCTTTATATCAAACTCTTATGGCTTTTCCCAGCGCGATTCTGCGCCCTTCTTCGCTATCTCTCGTCGCTTCCTTGCTGATAGCCGTACGGCACGGGCTTTACCGCCTTTGGATGCACCAAGCTTACTAAGGGCCTGAGCGTAAGGATTCTTTTTAGGCGGCTCTATCTTCTCAGCGTCACCCGTAGTCACGTCCAGAATATACTTGGCAAGCTGGTTAGAATCTTTCTGTGGCCGTTTGGCTGGCATGTGCCGATCATACACGAACCAGATTGCCGCCGAAAACTATCTCGGATGTTCAACGCTGTAAATGCATCAGTACCGGCCGGACCGGACCGGAGCGTTTAGTTGCGACTTAGGTCGAAACCGTTTAACCTTTTGCGTTTTGGTTGACACCGCCACGCGTAATCGCGGTTCGCGACCGGACAGCGCAAGAAACTGAAGGGGGTTCGATTATTGGCGGCAAGAGCCGATGCCATAGTTACCGCAGGTCTTAGGCCCGAGTTCTTTGCGGAGCGGGGTATCGTTTCCCTCAGTCGCACCCTTGTAGTCACTGCCCTCGCTGTGCTTGTTCTCGCCGGATTTGGACTTCGCGTCACCGGACTGAGTTCCGAAGGTCTTGGAGAGGACGAACTCAACAAGCTACGCGCAGTCGAAGACTATCGACAGAATGGCCTCACGGCCGCAAATGGTGAACACCCATTCCTGATGAAAGCCCTCCAGACGGGCAGCGTCTTTTTGGCAGAGCAATGGAACAAAGCGAGGCCCGATTGGCAGATCGCTCCTGAAACTGCGCTCCGATTCCCCGGTACAATATTTGGCGCCCTAACCGTCATTCTCATCTATCTATTCGCCACAGAGCTATTTGGAGCTGAAATTGGCCTCATCGCGGCTGCGCTTTGGGCGTTTGACCCTAATGCCATCGGGTTTAATCGGATAGCGAAAGAGGACACTTTTCTCCTGTTCTTTTTCCTTTTGGCAAACACCTTCTGGTTGTGGGGACAAAGGGCCGCAGAGAGTGAACCGCAAAGGAAACCAGAGAGGTACTATTGGGCCACCGCTGCAGCATTCGGCGCTATGCTCGCGTCGAAGTATCTCCCACAACTACTCGCCATTACGCTCGCCTATTACTGGCTTTTTCAAGCGCTACCAGAAACTCGTTGGCGGCTCGGTAAGAGACGAATGTTGAAAGTCGTCGGAATTATGGCAATCGTCTTCCTAGCTCTAAATCCCACAATCTTGCTACCGGACACGTGGAAGCAGATGGGGATGTTTGCTGCCCAAAAGCTCGTCGGACATGACGGGTACGAGTTTATGGGGACGCTTTACAGCCACAAGGCTACTGACTGGTTAAACGGCATTCCCTGGTACTTTTATGCGACCTTCATTTTGGTGAAGCTCCCGGTCTTGTCACTCATCGGCTTCGTGGTCGGTCTGCCGCTCCTGTTTCGCCGAAGGCTCGGCGACGGGCGCTACTTCATCTTAATGTGGCTTTTTCTCTGGACCATGACTTTTATGTTTGCCGGAGGGAAATTCACCCGCTACCTGACCACCGTCTTTCCCGCCGTTCTAATCACTGCGGCGATTGGTATTCAGATGCTGGGCCGCGTCTCGACAGGTCTGCTGTCACGATTCATCACGACAGAGCGCATCCGATTCCTCGTTCCAGCTATTATTTCGATCGCGGTTGTGTTGGGTTCAGCCAATGCCGCAAGTGCAGTTGCACCGCACTTCCGCCTTTACTTAAATGCGTTTGGCGGTGGAGCTGAGAAGATAGGCTACTACTTTCCGCATGACGAGTTTTACGACGCTGGCATGAAAGACGCGCTTGAAGTAGTAGTTAAAGAGGCGGGACCCAATGCAAGAGTCGCAAGCGAAACGCCGACTGTGGCTCAGTACTATGCAAAACGCGCAAACAGATTTGATCTGTCTTTCATTTCTCTGTCTGATCCTGAAGAGCTCAAGAATCTAACTGAGGGTGACCTGATCATAACCGCGCGAGGCCGCCGCTACTTCGGCAATGACGCACTGATGTCAGCGATGCCGCAGCTCGACAAACCAATAGCCACGATCGATGTTGGCAAAACTCCTGCAGTCGAGATCTACCGCTTGCGTCACAACTCGCTTTCACTCGTTCTTGAAATTGTGGACCGTCTGCCGCGACTGGATCAGGACGTTAATATTCGCCGCGCGCCTTCAACGCCATAGGTTAGGTTGAGTGTCGTAGTTCAATCTCCAAAGGCTTTGCATCATTAGACTCATAGCCCTCGGGCCAATTTGAGATGTTAACGCCGTACAACCAATCCGACTGCGGAGTTACAGCAAAACGAACTGTTAGGGGCTTGCCCCGCATGGCGTCCCACCTCGTCAATAGGCTGTTTACCTTCCATTCCTGAATCAGCGGATTGTTCGGTTGCGCCACTGGAATGAGGCGCGAGCCGCAGTTTCTGCCGTTAATGAAAAGCGTGACTCGAGTCTTGATCTGCTCGGGCTTAGCATCAATCGGTAAGACGGGTTGTAGGTGGGCACGTACAACAATCGAGCTCACTCGACGGTTGTCGGATCGAGCAGGGATGTGAAAATCAACTGCACCGATGCCAAAGCCCCAGAAATAGCCCGGTCCGCCACCAAGCTTCTCAAAACGCGCTGATACTGCCGACTGAGGCTTAAAGCGGTAAACGATCGTCTTGTCCGGGCGTAGGATTGCTTCCGGCTGCGTCTCCGGTTCAGCGGCACTTCGCGACCAGGAAAACTGCCGAGGTACCAAATGACGACCGGGTTCAGTCAGTCGTTCGGGAGGGTTCGCTGCCTGGAGTGCTTCAATTTTTTTGGCCGCTGCGCTTATTTCGGTAAAGATTGCTCGATCGCGATCCGTGGAATAAGTAACGCCATAACCGCGGTTGGGGTCCGGAGTAATGATCCAAAACATCGCACCCGCTGAACCTGCACGTAGATTACCTTCAAAGAACGCACGAAACCACTCCGCCTGAGAAAACCCGTTATGGCCGTCAATCCACATTCCGAATTCTCCCAAAACCAGTGGCTTGCGAAGCGAGAGAGCTGCCGCCACCCGGTTGTTGAGAAACTCCTGCAACGCCTGGGGCGAGTCAACAAAGCTGTCTGTGTCGTCGCGCGGATAATTATGAACGTCGATGTAATCAACATGCGGCAGACTGTGATCTGCAAGCCACTCACGACGTTCAGCGGCTGTGCGATAACCCCAAATGCCTGGTGCCACCACATGGTTGGGGTCAAGTGACTTGAGGTATTGACTCATTTCGGCAACCCACGCGCGTCGTTCGGCCCACCGGCCAGTCACCGCCTGGGCTTCGTTCATCAATTCCCAACCAAAGATTGTCGGGTCATCGCGATACAGAACTCCAGTGACCGAATTGCGCCGAGTTGCGAGCTTCTCAATGTGTTCACGATATAAGCGCCGGGTAATTTCGTTTGAATAAAAGAGCATCGCGCGCTCAGGATTGATACCAAAGCGAAAGTTCTCATCTGCAGCATCATTGATTCCCGCCCAACGTAGGTATTGCGTCACACCCCCGGTATCGCGCCACCAATTTGTCAGGCAGAGCTGCACTAAAAGATCCTGTCGCTGCGCTTCGGCTATGACATGGTCCAGGTGAACAAAGGCCTCTTCGTTCCATTGACCAGGCGCCCACCGGAACGGGTGATGCCTGGGCCAATCTGCAAAGTCCGCGAGAGGTCCAATATCGTTTGTTCCACCTTCACCGTAGGCCCAAACCCTGAGGACCCGTATTCCGGCGTTCGCCGCATGCTTTAGGGTCTCCGGCATGCGTTCGCGATCCTCATCGCGATACATCACTGAGACATTTGCCCCAATGAAGCGAAATGGACGGCCATCGATAACAAATTTGCCCCCGCGTACCTGCACAAAGCCCTTAGGAATGCTGGGGGTTTCAGTGACAGCGCGTCCCTGATAAACGAAAAGGGCCGCACCCGCAATCGCTGCAAGCGCGGCGCCGAAGAGGATTTTCTTGGTCATCAGAGACAATTTAACGAGGTTTGGTCAGCCGCACAAACCCCATCACCATACAAAAAGAGCCAAACACTACAAACAGATTGAAGAACGCCCCCACGCCCAGCGCAGAATTTAGGTTCGAACTCTGCGTTACTCCCGCTAAAACGAGTAAACCAAAGAGCACGAAATGCAGATGATAAATAATCAGACAAACTGCCGCATACGAGAACCAACGTGCCGAAGGACCGAATGCAGGCGCGCGTGCGAAACCCAGCACCGCTGCTACCAACCACCCCACCCCACCGAGGATCAACAACGCTACGACAACGAACGTGAAGAATGCTGGCTGGGTTGCTTGCAGACTCCTTTGCTGCAAGAGCAATAGAGAGAGGAGCAACATGTCTTAGGAATCTCCTAAACTGAGGTAAAAGAACTGAAACTTAACAAACCAAGCGCCGTTTGCGCGCACGGGGAAAAGTCTTCCCCCAATACTGCACAAACGGCGTCAAAATCGCGGGTTGGCGACAATCGAGTTTTGCAACCCGCGACCTTCGAGCGAATCGCGCCTGCGCGAGACTTTAACTACTGAGTTATGTGGATCTCTTCCTCCTTATTCACGTGCCCAAGGAAATACACGAGCGCGCAAACGAAGAAAACCACCGCAGCGCCAATTGCCCACCACATATTGTGTGCACCGGACTCAGCGCCAGGCGTGGTGACAAACTGGTAAAATTTATATATCCCAAACGCCAACGCCGCCAGACCCACAATCACAGCCAGTGCGTCCTTGATTTTCATCTCCAACCTCCGGCTAACCGAAGCTGTATGAAGGTTATGGAAAAAGCCGAAATCTAAGATATGACTGCATGTTAATCCTGCAGCGTGGCGAAAGCAAGTTATGATTTGACTGCATTATTTTAGGATCAGACGCTTGTCGCCAGCTCGCCGGGTAACCCGCTCCCGGTCGAAATATTCCAGTAAAGGAATGGCATACTTCCTCGAAACCCCAGCCAGGTCTTTAAATGCGCCAACATCGATTAGGCGGTCGGGTTCGTGTGTTTCGCCATAATGTCTCAGGCGGGCTTTCAGAGACTCCAATACCACTGCAGACATGAAAAGGTCCTGGTGGATTCTGATTAGAGTTTTGCCATCGATTAATAGCTGTAGGATTCTCCTACCGTGTGCTGCCTGCTTTATTCCGGCCCGGGCAAACGCTTCTGCCAATGTCGGCGGTTCTAATCCCGCACTGACGTAAACCCTCGCAAGGGAATCTCTCAAGGCTGCATCCTCGCCCGCGATCTCGAGCGTATGCTCGGGCGTCCGAAGAAACTCCTTATCCGCTATAACTAGTCGTCGCCTCTCGAGTTCGGCTAAGACGGCCCGAAAGATCTCCGGATGGCTGCGCCCAAACTTGCGTTCTCGGAGCGTCTCTCGCGCCAGCCCACGAGCAAGCGGTTCATCGGCATGGTGCTGTTTGATCTCCTCCAATGTTAGTTGTGCCAACCGTTCAAACGTCTCTCTTGCAACTAGAACACCGCCACAGTTGATTACCTGCGCGGAGTTGGTCGCCTCGTCGATTGCCCGACTCAGAACTTGATCATTCCATCCGGTTCGCGCCGCAAGGTCAGACATTAGTAACCCGACGACACCCACGCTTTCAACAAAGGCGCTCAAGCGATGCGAAGACTCTTCAAGCCTTTCTAACTGCGTCCGAACCGATCGTAGATCTTTGCCGCGATGCTTGGTGGCAAACGGCTCAAGCACCATACCTCCGGCCACTGTCTGCGCAGGCGAATAGGAGCGGATGATGAAGCGATCGCCGGCCAGGGCAGTGATTGGTGATTCCAAACGCAACTGCACGAAGCCAAAGCTATTCGGTTCTATAGTCCCCGATTCCTGCAGAACTCTAACTCTCCCTAAAACTTCGGTGGCATGCATGTGCAATCGAACCCGGGTGCGGGTACGAATTGGTCTTGGTGCATCTGGAAGTACATCCAACCTCACATCGAGGATCTGTGTTGTGCGCAGACGACCCACGGCAGCGAGAACCATCCCTCGTTCTACCGACGTAGCGTCGATTCCTCCAAGGTTGACCGCAGTTCTATTTCCCGCGACAGCCAAGGAAACCTGCTTGCCGTGCACTTGCACGCCCCGGGCGCGGACCCGCTTTGAGACCGGCAGCAGCTCCAGTTCGTCCCCTTCACGGAGCTCGCCGGAAATCAGCGTGCCCGTCACTACCGGTCCAAAGCCTTTCATCGTGAAGATCCGGTCGATCGGCAACCGCGGCACTAGTTCGTCGGAGCGTAGCGGGAGGCTCAATGCAACCTGCCGGAATGCTGTTCTCAGCTCGTCGAGGCCGGCTCCTGTTTTCGCGCTCGCGGTGATGACGGGAGCGTTCTCGAGGAACGATCCCAAAACGAGCTCGCGGGCGTCGTCACGAACAAGCTGGACCAGTTCCGGCTCAGCTAAGTCGCACTTTGTGAGGACTACAACTCCGCTCTTGATTCCTAACAGCCTGCAGATATCGAAATGCTCTCGCGTCTGGGGCATGACCCCTTCATCAGCCGCAATTACCAAAGCAACGGCGTCCATGCCGTGAGCGCCGGCGAGCATGTTCTTGACGAAACGCTCATGCCCTGGCACGTCCACGAACCCTACGTGAACGTCACCAAGATCAAGCTCGGCGAAGCCCAAATCGATGGTGATTCCGCGTCGCTTTTCCTCGGGAAGACGATCGGGATCCCTACCCGTGAGTGCTCGAACTAACGCGCTCTTTCCATGATCAATATGACCTGCAGTACCAATGATGATTGAACGCATGTATGAAGATGAGACCGATCCACGGAAGCGCTCGAAACACGAAATAGCTGTCTGACCCCGGTCATCGTTTCGCCAACTGTCGAAGGCATGCGTCAGTCCGCGCACCTTAAGCCGTCTTAGCGATCACGCGTTCGTAAAACTCGATGTACTTCGGAATGACGATGTCTGTCCGATAGCGGGAAACTGCTACTTCTCGCGCTCGCTTCCCCCATTCGCTTCTGACGGCGGGATCCTTAAGTAATCGAACCACGTCATTTGCCATCTTCTCGACGTCGCCTACTTCACTCAAATACCCCGTTTCGCCATCAATCACCACTTCCGGGACACCGCCGACACGGGAGGCAACAACAGGGACCTCGCACGCCATGGCTTCGAGCGCGGCCAAGCCGAATGACTCCTGTTCGGACGGCAATAACAAAACATCGGAGATGGACAGGTAGTCCGAAATCTTTGGCTGCTTTCCGACGAACGAACATTTGTCATACACACCCAAACAGCGCGCACGATGTTCAGCATTCGTCCGCTCGCTACCGTCTCCTACCATGATCAATCGAGTCTTTAGCCCTGATCGCAATACGCGTGCAAGGATCTCGACGCAGTCAACCGGGCGCTTAACGGGTCGAAAGTTCGATACGTGCACGAGCAAGGGTTCGTCTTCCGGGGCAAGCCTCTTGCGCAACTCAGGTACGGGCCGGCGCTGGTAGTCGTGCGGGCAAACAAAATTCGAGATGACTTCAATCTGATCAAACTGGAATATTTCACGAGTCGCATTCTTTAAGTAATTTGAGATAGCTGTCACACCGTCGGACTGCACGATTCCATAACGTGTAATCGGTAGGTAGGAGCGGTCCGCGCCAACTAACGTGATGTCCGTTCCGTGTAATGTCGTGATCACGGGCAGATAACGATCGGGTTTTAACGATTCGCGAGCCAGGATGGCACTGATGGAATGTGGGATTGCATAGTGCACATGCAGTAGATCCAGTTTCTCGGTCTCTGCGACCTCAGCCATCTTAGTGGCTAGGGCCAGTGTGTATGGCTGATGCTCAAAAAGCGGGTAGGACATCATTTCAACTTCATGGAACCGCACCCGTTCGTTCAACTCAGTCAGTCTGGTTGGTAAAGAAGACGAGATAAAATGGACCGTGTGACCACGCTCCGCTAACTCTTTCCCCAGCTCAGATCCGACGATGCCGCTGCCACCGTAGGTTGGATAGACTGTGATGCCGATGTTCATTGCAAGACTTGTGGTTCTTTGGTCTTAGGCCTTTGGCTTTTGATCATCCCCCTTCCGCGTTTAGTCTTTTTTGCTCTCTCCGCGCTCGGGTCGAGCAGAAAAGAAGCAAGTTGGAATCGGGGCGGACGAAGGTTCTCTAAGAATCTTTGATTCAAGGGAAAAGGTCAAAGGTCGAAGGACAAAGACTCGTGTAAATGTCGGCTCAAAAAGTGAAGGCAGGCGACCCTCGCAATCGCCTGCCTCTATCTCAACTTGGCTCACCTCTTGTAAGGGGGGGCAAGTGAGGGGACGGAGTATATGCCTGTGGTCCTATTTTTGGCAAATACTCATTTACCAATTCAGGGCTTTTGTTTTTAACCTCTTTTTAGCACCCCTTTCGCGTGAGTCCTTGGTCACCTGCTATCGGCCTCCAAACAAGCTATAATGTCTTCATTAAGAAGCGATGAAGCACAAGCAAGGGAGATATCTTATGCCGAAAATCAGCGATATTGAAGAAACGCCAAATCCCAACGCCGTAAAGTTTATTCTGCGAGAACCGGTGAGTAACGGAACTGCCAAGTCTTTTGGTTCAGCCTCGCAAGCAGATCAGGATCCCCTGGCCAAATCACTCTTCGACGTTGGTCATGTGGTCTCAGTCTTTTACATGGACCGCATGGTCACTGTGGAAAAAGACGATGAGGGTGATTGGGACGAGTTATTGCCAGCTCTGGCTGTGCCAATTCGCGCTGCTGAGGCAGTTACAACGAGCGGAAACCCAGCTTCTGCCGTGGGTGGTCCACTGGCAGCCCTGACCAGCGATGACCCAAGATTAATTAGGATCAACGAGATACTTGATGAGCGAGTACGTCCAGCACTAATGGGTGACGGCGGCTATCTTGAGGTGTTGGGATTAAGAGAGAATACGCTCAGTATCCGCTATCAGGGCGCCTGCGGCAGTTGCCCGAGTTCCCTCACTGGCACCCTTATGGCGATTGAGGGGATGCTCCGGCAGGAGGTTGATCCAGAACTCGAAGTTGTGCCGGTGTAGTTTGCTGATTAGTCAGTGGAGTGATTGGTGGGTCAGTGATTGATGGGCGGTGGTTAATTTGCATTTCCATTTTCCATTTCTCAGTTTCCCATTCTCATCTTCCATCTTCCGTTTGAAGCTGAAAGCGGCAGATGAGTATAGGAATGAGGTCAGAAATGAAAAATGAAAATGCAAAATGATTCGAACCTGACACCAACCACTAACCCTCCCCAACTTCTCCGCTTTCGCATCCAGTTGCTCGGAATTCTGGAACTCAGTACTGCGCCGAGCGTGTAATTCGACTGGCTACTGCCTACATCCCATTGAAACTCTATCTGCCGAGGAGATTTACCATGCTGCAGCATCGCACTCCCCTGCTTTTGCTAGTCTGTTTCTTAGGCTTTTCAGCTACAGGTTTCGCTCAGGAATCTGCGGAAAAAAAGACACCACCCGCCAAACCAAAGGCAGTCAAGGCAGAAGAAGCCGACGCTCTCGATGCACAAAGACGCCTGGTTGCGGCATCACTGCTGACAGCGCTTGCCGACGAATCTCGCAGTTTTCGCGATCAAGCGTTGCGGGCTCGCGTTGGAGCGCGGGCAGCCGATGCGTTCTGGAACACCGATGAAGACAAGGCGCGAGCGCTGTTTCGTCGAGCCTGGGACGAAGCAGAGACGGCCGACGCTGAAGCCGCGAGGAAATATAACGAGGAGATACGCCGTCAAAGGCAAGATGGAGGGCCGTTCGCTATGCGACGTCCTCGAGACCTTCGTTCAGAGGTATTGCGGCTGGTGGCTAAGCGTGATTCCAAGCTAGGTGAAGAGTTTCTAAAGAAACTTGCTGCGGCAGATGAACAGGCAGCGAAAGAGGCCAACGATCCTCGCCTCGATCCGAGCGCGGCTCCCATCGCCGACGCAAAGCGATTACAGACGGCGAGACGATTGTTGGAAGACGGCGACGTTGAACGTGCAATGCAGTTCGCCAGCCCGGCTCTGCATTCGGTGAATCGCGATAGCGTCTATTTTCTTTCTGCATTACGCGAGAAGAACGCCGCTGCTGCAGATCAGGGCTTTCTCGCGCTCCTGGCTAGAACCGAGAGGAATCCCGCAGCGGATGCGAACATTGTTTCCGGTCTCTCATCTTATGCGTTTACACCATTCCTCTACGTCACGTTTTCGAAAGAAGGCGGAGCCAGCATGTCCCGGGAACGGGCTGAAACTCCAGCGCCGGATCTGCCACCCGCAGTCCGTGCTTCCTTTTTCCGGGTCGCAGCTGAAATCCTCATGCGTCCGCTGCAGGCACCCGATCAAGATCTCACCACTTCAGGACGTATTGGAAAGTTCATGGTGATTAAGCGACTCTTGCCATTATTTGAGCAGTACGCGGCAGACTACGCGCCTGTATTGAAGACCCAGATGACTGCCCTCTCAACCGACGTTCCCGACCGCCTTCAGCGGGAGAATCGTGCTTTGACGCGTGGCATCCTTCCCGATGACACATCGAGGACGCCACTGGAAGTAATGCAGGAGCGACTGGATCGCGCGCGCACTTCAGAGGAGCGCGACGGCATCTATGCCGATTATGCCCTTGACCTCGCTGGGAAGCGTGATCCTAAAGCCCAAGAGCTGCTTGATAAGATCGACAATGCTGAGTTGCGTAAGAGTGTTCAAGCCTACATCGATTTTCAAGCCGCGCAGCAGGCAATTAACAACAACGAACCTGGTGAGGCCGCGAGAATAGCAAAGTCAGGTGAGTTGACCAGTTCCCAAAGGGTCTGGACCTACACGCGTGCTGCGAGGCTATTGCTCAAAACAGATCGTACTCGAGCAGCTGAATTACTCGAAGAGGCTATGGCAGAGGCCCGGCGGATCGGAGGCAATAGTGCGGACCGGCCGAAGTGCCTCGTAGGTGTGGCCACAGTCATGATGGAGATTGATCGCGTGCGAGGTTGGGAACTGGTAAATGAAGCTCTGAAGGCTGCGAACGCCAGCGAAGGATTTACAGGCGAAGACAGCTCCGTTGTTTCAACTCTCAGGACACGCCAGATGGTGGTGATATCAAACGCAAGCGCGGCGGATTTCGATCTGCTGGGACTCTTTCGTTCTCTGGCGAAGGATGATCTGAATCGATCCATTGAGATCGCTAAAGGCTTTACTGCGGAGGCTCCAAGAGCAACGGCAACGTTGGCGATAGCTCGTGCCCTACTTGAAAAAGGCGCAAACGAACCGACCACGCTCGAGTAGGATTGCGTTAGGAGTAGATGTTCATCGGGCGCGTGAGGAGGGCAAAAGGATCTTCAACGTTCAAAGCCTCGCTAACGTAAAACGGTTCACCGGCAGCAACCCCAATCAGCGAGCCAAAGTACCGCATCCGGAAATCGATCTGATCGAGAAAACCCGGATCGCTGATGCGCGTCACCGGCTCTTCGGAATCTGGCCGATAAAACTGCGAAACATGCGCCTTTATTGCCCGCGTCTTATCTTCAACAAAATCTGACACATCGACAATGAACGACGGTGCGACCCGGCGTGAAAAGAGGGAATGCATGATGGCCGGCACAGGTACCGCCTTCTGACCGGATTCGCCATCGTACTTAACCATCGAGGCGAGCCGAGCAGCCTGTCGCGTGATCATACTGGTGTGTGCGTGATCGGGGTGGGGATCCTCCCAATACGTGGTCATCAACACGCGCGGCTTGTATTCCCTCAAGACTCGGACAAGCGCGCGCCGAGCATCCTCTGTCAGCCAAACATGCCCATCGGGCTGATCCAGATTGAGACGAGCGTCGAGCTTCAGGATTCTGGCCGCTTCCGCTGCCTCGTTGGCTCGCTGTTCGGGTGTTCCACGGGTACCCATCTCACCGCGCGTCATGTCAATGACCCCAGTCCGATATCCCAGCGATTTTAGTTTCAAGAGTGTTCCAGAAACTGAAAGCTCGGCATCGTCAGGATGAGCGAATACGGCCAATACGTCGAGTTGAGTTCCCGCTGCTGCCATAGCCCTTCGAGGATCAACTAAACGGGAGTTTCGGGTCAACCCCTGGACATCGCGCTGAGGTCCAATTCCAAATAAAGAATGGCAAATGACCAATGGAAAATTTGTCGTCACAGAGTCCCTTCCCAAACCTTCAAGTCCATGATTGAATATGATCCCTCTTATATTTTCCCCCAGATGGTAAGTTCAATTATGAAGCTTGTGGTCCTCGGCTCTGGTACATCTGTTCCTCATGCTCGGCGAGCAGCGGCAGGTTTCTGGCTCCAAACTAACACTGGCTCCCTGCTGCTTGATGCCAGCGCAGACATCGCGCATCGCTCGGCACAAGAGAGACTAGACTGGCCAAATCTGGACTCAATCTGGATCAGTCATTTTCACCTGGACCATCTTGGCGGACTAGCCCCATTTCTTTTTGGAGTTCGGTGGGCGCCACAAACACAACGCCGAAGGAAAGAGCTTCGTATTTTCGGCCCACACGGACTGCGCAGAATCCTGGAGACGTTTGATGCTGCCGGAGAGTATAAACTGCTCGACCAGCCGTTTCCTCTACAGCTGTTCGAAGTCGAACCAAATCAGCAGTTTGAAATACTTCCAGACATCTTTGCGCGAACGTTCTCGACGCCGCACACGCCAGAAAGTATGGCAATACGTATCAGCGAGCGTGACGGAAACTCGATCGTCTACACTTCCGATACCGGTCTTTCAGAGGAATTGATTGATTTTTGCGGGGCTGCATCGGTGCTTTTGCTGGAATGTTCTTTTCACCGCGGCAAACCTGTTAAGACACACCTGGAACTATCAGAGGCGATGGAGATTGCCAGGGTCAGTGCTCCAGAAAGGTTGGTCCTCACTCACCTTTACCCGGAATGGGATGAGGTCGATATTGTCGCTGAGGCAAAGAAACTGTGGCCCGGGGAGACCATAGAGGCATTTGACGGATTGCACCTTGAATTTTGAGATTGTCATGAGGGGAAAAGAAGACCGCCAACCTGTTCCGAAATGCGGGGTTCGAAACACCTTTCGATGGCCAGTCCACCTTTTGCCGCAGACTTCTCTTATTCGATTTAAAGTTAAAGCTTGACTGGGTTTGGCTGCGCGGATTTGAAACGATTCGATTCGGAATCGATCGAGAAATTGGGCTCTCCGATCACTGGTCTTTATGGGTAGTTGTTACACCGGTTTCACCAAAGCCCAGCGTACCGGCGGCAGCAGCGCGAACATTCACTGTGGACCACGACCTTTCGGTGGGATGTCATTACGTTGTGCCTGTTTGTCACGCTGCTCGCGTCGCCACTGTCTGATAAACAGGGCCGAAGCTGTAACACCGAATAACAACAGGCCCAACATCACCAAGCCGAACAGCACCAGTTCTGTCGTACCGTTGTTCATCTTCCGACTACATCACCTGATCGAGAACCACAAGCCCTACATAACACGCCGAGATAAGCATCACTCCGGCAACCAGGTACCACTGAACTAACTTTGTTCTACAGGCCGGGCAGCGCAACCTGGCCCATCCAGTCTTTCTGGCGCACCTTGGACACCTCATGAGATGTTCTCCATATTCAGGTGAGGATTGACGATTGCAAATCGAGGCCTGTCGAAATTGCATCTTTGCAGCCCTGAACATCAGGCAGTTCAAGTTTAGCAATCGTCAATCTTCAATGAATCACCGGGTTCGCACCACTATGCTGTTAACGTTCAAAACGTTCCCCATGGCTCGCTGAAGTTCCGCTGTGGCCTTATTCATTTCAGTTTGGGCTCGCAGTTCATTCCCTTTTGCGGCAGTCAAAGCGGTCTGCCTCTCCAGCACCAGGAAGACTGTCGACTGGCCGGCATCAAGCTTTCTCTTTTCACTTTCGTACTGTTTCTCACTGGCTGTTCGCGCGACGGCTGCCGAGCGAAGTCGGGCCTGAGCGCTCTGTAACGCCTGTAGCGCATTTCTCACTTCTACTTGAATTGTCTGCTCCAGTTGCGCGCGCTGAGTTGCAATACGTTCTGCTTCTACCAGAGAACGACCCAGCTGGGCTTCCGCAGTTCGATTCCGCAACGGCAGGCTAAATTGTACGCCGACACGAAAGTTGTTGAACTGATTTCCAAAAAGGTTTTGCAGAGACTGTCCATAACCACCGATTAGATCTTGGGGCAGCGTTTGCCCCGGTGGCACTGGCAACGGACTCAATCCGGCCAGCACCGACAGTTCGTTCAAGCGGTCCCGAAGGGCGGTCGTGGAGAGGAACGGATTCGTAGCGCCCGCGTTAACGGTCCCAGCGAGGCCCACAACGCCGTAACTGCCAACCAGATCAATGGCTGGTTTGGTCTGTTCCCTAAAGTACTTCTGATCGATTTGATTGATATCAGCGAGCACCTTTGCCTGTTGTAACTCAGGTCGATTCGATACTGCCGTCTTCATTGCGTCGGGGAGGGATATAGCGAGGGCAACAAGCTCAACCTCATCAATAGGAATCAAAGAACGAGTCCAGACCTGAGCGTTCGGAGCTTCAGCGATCAGCTGCTTCAAACGATTCTCGGTGCGGGAAACTTCTTCGACTGCCGAGAAAAGTTCCTGTTCAAAACCGGCAACTTGAGCTTCGGCGGCAACTATATCAATTGGCGCCAAATTACCCTCGGCAACAAGTCGCTTGTTGTGTTCAAGTTGCTGCCGCGCATCACGTACGGCATCGCGCTGAATCTGCAGGTTGCGCAGCGCAAACACAAGATCCCAATAAGCTCGCTGTACGTTGGTGATCGTTTCAATAGCCCGCTCACGGAACTGCGCGTCAGTGAGAGACAGATTCTTCTTGGCAATCTCGATCTGGCGCCGACTGCTGTCAAAGCTTAGCCCACGCATGAGCGGCTGTGTATAGCTGAATGTTAGGGAAGTGGGAAACTGCGGCGTCAACGCCGTAAACTGATTATTTGTAGTTTGTCGAATCGAAGAGAAGTCGAACCGGTAGTTGCCTCCAAACTTGGGCGCCTGGCCCTCTAAGCGCGCAGTTGTTGTGTAATCGGAAACCGTGGTCACGCCATCCGAACCGCCCGCAAGAAAACTAGAAACCGGAGTTTTTATGCGTTCGAAATATGAGGCCGAGGTCAGCCGCGGGTCATACGCACCGCGTGCTCCGGTCAAGTCGAACTCAGCAATTCTGACGTTCTGCCGGGCGACCTCAATGTCCTTGTTGTTTTCCAACGCCAGCGAAATCGCGTCACGCAAAGAAAGTGGTTGTTGCCGATCAGCTTCCACTCCAACACGCGAAAGATCCGGTAATGGCGTCTGCTGGGCCCGAAATTCGGGAGCTATCGTCTCTACTTGCACTTTTTGCTCGACGAGAGGCGTCGGCGTAGGCTGCTGAGCGAGCGCAACGCCTCGCGGAGTCAAAAAGGCCAAAACGAAAAGGGCGACTAATGGTCCGTGTAATCCTGGTATTACCATTGAAATTCTTCCGATCATTACTGCTTTGAGATTAAGCCGAAGAGCGATGCTGTAGCGTTCGCAGCTTTACGTCTCACGCGAGTTACGACACCTGCGAAGGTGAGACGAAGAAAACTCCATACTCTGCTCTTGCCAACGTCATCGAAGAGCGAATAAAAGACCGGAACAGCCAGCAAGGTCAGTAACAAACAGAGCGTCTGACCTCCAACGACCAAGACACCAATTGAACGGTTGGTACCTGATCCCGGTCCACTCGAAATCGTGAGCGGCAACATACCAGCCACCAGTGCGATCGTCGTCATAAGAATCGGCCGCAACCGATCGCGATTAGCTCGCATAATTGCTTCCAATCTCTCCATTCCCTGCGCCCGCAACTGGTTAGTGTGATCGATCTGCAAAATGGCATTCTTCTTAACGACGCCGAATAGAAGCAATAAGCCCAACCCGGAAAATATGTTGACGGTCTGGCCAGTTAAGAGTAGTGAGACAATGCCAAAAGGTATTGCCAGCGGGAGCGTCAACAGAATTGTAATTGGATGGATAAATGATTCAAACTGGGCCGCCAAAACCATATACATGAAGACAAATGAAAGCACGAACGCGAGGAGAAAATAGTATCCCGCGCGGCCGAGCTCTTTGGATCGTCCTGCCAGTCCAGTCGAATACGCGCTGTCGATGTTTATCTCTTCGGCGTATTGGTTGAGTTGCTGAATCACAGCGGCCTGTGATCCACCTGGCTTCACATTTCCAAGTAGCATCACCTGACGCTGCCGATTCAGACGGTCGATTGCCGACGGGCCGGTGCCCTCTTCAATCCGGACAAGATTGTCCAGACTGACCCAACCGATCTTCGTTGACGACACAATCATTCTCTTCAATCCTTCGACGCTCGCCCGAAACTCACCAATCGCTCTCACACGCACATCATATTGGTCAGTGCCGGCGTTGAAAGTGGACACCTTTTGCCCAGCAACCAGAGTGTTAAGGGCCTGGGCAATGTCCCCAACTCTTACCCCGAGATCCGCTGCCCGTTGACGGTCAATTACAACCCGCAATTCAGGCTTTCCAGTGATCAGTGTCGAATCGGCGTCAACCACGTCTGGAATTGTCTTCATCTTCTCCAGCAATGCATCCGAGTACCTGGTTAACTGTTCCAGATCCGGTCCGTTAATCACGTACTGAATGTCAGCATTGCGGAACCCACCACCGGAGATGGTGGCCACCTGCTGGACACTGGTCCGCAGTTGCCCAGGAAACTCCTGCAAGTACCTGGCGAGAATTTCTGAACGTGCGCGGAGCATCAGGTCGTTCTGAGTGACGCTGCGCGCTTCAATCGGCAGCAACTTTACGTAGATTGTGGCTACATTGACCTGTTCCTGTTGACCTCCTCCCATTGTTACAAGCGTGTCTGTTACTCCCGGAAGCTTGCGAATGTCCGTCGCAATGCGATCGGCCAGTGCCGAGGTAGCAGCCAGCGTGTGGCCTTCGGGCGCTCTCACGTTCAGTTCGAATTGCGATTGATCGTCGACCGGCAGGAAATTTTTGCCCACAAACATGAACAACGGAACGATGCTGAGAATCACCACCAGGCAGGCAGCCACAACCACCCAGCGATGGCTCATGGACCAGCCCAGCATCCGGGTGTAGGTACGTTCGATTGGTGCATAGAAGCGCGAGCTTTTCGAGCCCTTGTCAGAGGGCTCCGTGCGCCGCTCGAAACTCCCCTCTTCTGCATCCTCGCTACGACGGATTAGACGCGCCGCCAGCATGGGCGTCAGCGTGAAGGAAACGAGCAGCGAGACTGCGATAGCAAAGGATGAGGTAAGGCCGAATGAGGACATGAAGCGGCCCACAATGCCACCCATGAAGCCCACGGGAAGGAACACCGCCAGCAGCGAGAGTGTAGTCGCCGTCACGGCGAGCCCAATCTCTTTGGTTCCTTCAATGGCCGCTTGAAACGGTGGAACTCCCTTCTCTTCGATGAATCGAAAGATGTTTTCGAGAACGACTATCGCATCATCGATCACAATTCCGACCATCAGGGTCAGCGCCAGCATCGTGATGTTGTTGAGAGTAAATCCCATAGCCGCCATGAGGCCAAAAGTGGCAATAAGCGAGGTGGGGATTGCCAACGCGGCGATTAAGGTCGAGCGAAAACTCCAAAGGAACACAAACACGACGATCGCGGCCAGTATGCTTCCCTCAATCAAGTGTGTTTGGATGGCGTTAATCGACGCCTTGATGAAAATCGACTGATCACCAACAACTTCAGTCTTGAAACCGGGAGGTAGCGTTTTTTGAATCTCTTGAAGGCGAGCCTTCACGGCGTCTGCAACAGCCACCGTGTTCTGACCAGACTGTTTGGCGACGATCAGAGTAACGGCAGGCTGACCATTTAGTTTTGCTTCCGTGCGTGGTTCTTCGGCGCCATCCTCTGCATATCCAACGTCACTGAGCTTGACGGAATATGTACCGCGGTTGGCTACAATCAGTTGGTTGAACTCTGTTGGTTGAACGATCCTCCCCATCGTTCGCACGGTCAACTCACGGGTGCCTTCATCAACGCGGCCGCCCGGAACTTCCATATTCTGAGCCCGCACCGCATCAGCAACCTGGACTACGGTTACATCGAAAGCGCGCAGCTTGTCCGGATCGACCCATACTTGGATCTCTCGCTCTCGGCCCCCTACGATACTCACCTCGCCGACACCGTTGATGGACTCGATCTGCTGCTTGATACGCTTGTCGGCGACGTCGGTTACCTCACGGAGAGAGCGTGGCGCAGAGACTGCGATTCTGACCACAGGCGCCGCATCTGTATCGAGCTTTTGCACCATCGGCTGTTCGGCCGTGACTGGTAGATCGTTCACGATGAGGTCGATCTTGTTCCTGACTTCCTGTGCGGCGATGTCCGGGTCCTTCTCCAGGAGAAACGTAATAAAGACCTGTGAGACACCCTCGACGGAGGTTGAACGCAGTTCGTCGATACCGCTGATCGTGTTCACTGCGCCTTCGACTTTGTCAGTGATCTCCGTTTCAATCTCCTGTGGTGAGGCGCCGGGATTAACAACTGTGACGGTGATGGTGGGTAGATCGATCTTCGGGAACAGGTCAACTCCCAGAGTGTTGTAGGAGAAGAGCCCCACAACCGTGAGGCTCAGTATCAGCATGGTCGCGAATACCGGCCTCCGCACACAGATTTCAGCTAGTTTTTGCATAGCAAGAAAACCCTGCAGGTTATTGCCTGACCGGAATTCCGTCGCTCAGCTGGTCCAGATTGCTGGTTGCCACCTGTTCGTCCACAGCGATCCCGCTCTTAATCTCCATTAAGTCGCCTTCAGATTGGCCGAGCTGCACCAGACGCTGTTGCGCTCGACCATCTTTGATTACGTAAACGCGGTTTACGCCGGACTCTGTTTTGATGGCCCTGGCGGGAACCAAAACAGCAGGTTCAGCACGTGGCTGCAGAATCCTGACCGTCGCAAACTGTCCAGGTTTCAGAGAGCCGTTCGTATTCCCAATTTCAGCTTCAACGGTAAGCGTACGAGATGTGGCCGAGACATTCGGAGAAATCCTGGCAATTCGTCCGCTGAAATTCTGATTGGGCCACGCACTCGTGTTGACGGATACAGCCTGCCCTACCTGAACGTCTGGTATGGCTTGCTCTGGAATGTCAATTCGAATTCGCAGCGGATTAATGCGAACAATGGTGGCGACTTTTTCGGTAGGAGAGACGTACTCGCCGAGGTCCGCAGTGCGTTCTGCGACATAGCCATCGATTGGTGAAAAAACATTCGTATACGACAAGCTGCGGCGCGCGAGCCCTAGCTGGCTTTCAGCATTACTGACCGTCGCTCTGGCGGTTGCAACTGCGGCATAGTCCTGCCTTGCCTTTGATTGTGCTGCTTCGTATTGCTCTCTTAATTGATCTCGCTGCGCGCGTTGCTGATCGTAGAAGGCGCGAGCCACATCTCCCGATTCGATCAACTTCTCGGCACGCTTGAGGTTCTTTTCGGCGAGTTCGAGAGCAACGCGGACATTCGCTACTTCCGGCACTCGCTCCGGATCGAATGCCTGTCCCGGCCGCAATCCAACCTTCTCTTCAGCCTGACGTAATGCGGCCTTTGCCTGGTCAAGTTGTGCTTGCGCCTGCTCTACGCGAAGTCGAAGATCGACGTCATCCAAACGCACGATCATCTGACCCTGCTTAACATAGCTACCGAGGTCAACCCCAACGGCTACTACGTTTCCGGCGATTGAGGGCGCAACATCCGTTTGCTGGTCGCCCGCCAGACTTCCTGTTGCTTCAAAATATCTTGGCAACTCTCGCATTATTGCCGCAGCTGTTGTGACATCAACGGCGGCAGGGGGCTGACTGGCCGAATTTTCCGAGGGGATGTTGGCTTTCGAGCCGCCGCAAGAAACTGATGAAATTGCCCCGACTGACAACACGGCAATAAGCAACAGCATGTTGAGGGGAGCGCTGGATCGCATAAAGCTATCTCTTCCTCGATTCGACAAATTGGTTGGTTGAGATGCCGCACAACAAGACTTCAGTGAATTGGCGAGCCGCGGCTTCGTTGGAGATGTTCAGCAAACGCCGTTTTGGATCCCACAGATTGTTGTTGAGTGAGTGGTGCATGATCATACCGATAAAAGCCCTGACGACGATCGCCGGATCGATTTCGATCATCGCGCCGTCACGCTGTCTCTGACGAATGTAGTCACCCAGAAACTCATACACGCGACGAACAAATGTTTCAAAAAACATCGTGGCGAGTTCGTGTTGTTCGAGCGCCGAGTAGAGTAATAAGCGTTGAAACTCGGGATCTCGTTCGTGATGTTGCAGCGCCCCGAAGGCCAATCCTTCGAATACAGCCCGATCGTCCTTTCTTGCCAAAGCCTCGGCTACCATCTGTTCTGGATCTATTGGCCCTTCAGAGCAGGCTTTGTGATCCAGAATGGCGGCGTAGAGTTCCTCTTTAGTGGCGAAGTGGCGAAAGACCATCGCTTCGGAGACGCCGGCGGCGGAGGCAATCTCTTTGGTGGTGGTGCCCCGGAAGCCCCGATGTGAGAAAAGCGTGACCGCGACTCGGAGAATCTGAAGCCGTCGCTCGTCACCCGCCATTCGTCCCACGGGACCGTTCGTCTTGGTGATGTCTAGTTCCTTTGCCAAGCTAGTTGTTTACGCCTCCCCTCTGGAAGTAAGTACTTACTTACCAGCGAAGTGGAAAGCTGTCAAGTCATCGCAATTAGCTCGGATCAACAGAGGGAATCCCTCCTGGGCCGAACATCACAAGGCTCTGGTGGGCAGCCTCGTGCTGGTTAATCGGCCTCGAAGGAAATCAAGCATTTAGTTAAATACAGCGGGGTTGAAGGGGAGGATCTCTTCTTGACTTAGGCAAAACGTTCTGTGGCAGGAGCCGGATGCACACTCCACTAGACGGGACAAAAGCAGTTAACGACAGACGGACCATCCGCTCCGCTCGCTCTGTTCTGGTTGCTGAGTTCCTGCGTATCGATTGCGATCTAATTCAGATTTTGCAGTCGTACCTTTTCGCAACAAGAATTGCAGAGTTCCGTTGAAATTGTGCGAACTATCTCCGTCAAACGTAGGCACATAGTTTGCACACAAGATTCTGGAACAATACATCTTCTCAAGTAGTAAGAGACGAAAGAATTCATCTGAAGGAGAGATCAACATGTCGCAGAACAGAACATCATCGGATTTCGGTGGTACTTCCCAAACATCGACACCCGGAACCACCAATACACAAACTGACCGCAGCTCATCTGGCGGGGCTTTCAATACTGGCAGCGGGGCTGGTGCCGGCTCTGCAGTTGGCGTCGCCCAGGAGCAAGCCGGCCGATTAACTGAAGCAGCAACACATGCCAAGGACTATGTAACAGACAAAGTGGCAGTCGTCGGCGAGAAGCTGAAGGACCTACAGAACGTCGACTACCGCGAAATGGCCGAAAACGCGAAGGACTATGCGCGGCAGAATCCAGGTCAGGCGATTCTGATATCGGCAGCGGCTGGTTTGTTAGTTGGATTGATTCTTCGAGGTCGGCGCTAGACCGACACAGGTTTCAAACCGCTAGGAGGAAAGGGGGATTCAATCATGGCGACACCGAAAACTACGCTTAGCACACCTGCCGAAAACGAGAGTCTTACGTCGCTCGTCGGTCGGTTGGGCGACGATGTGATGCAGCTCTTCGATACCAAGTTGAGCCTGCTGAAGGTTGAAGTCCGGGAGGAAGTCAATCAGCTCGCTCGTGGAGGTATCACGGTTGCTCTGGGCGCGATCATTGCCGCGATTGGTTTCGCACTCGTGAATGTCGCCATAGTGTTTGGCGTATCTACATTGTTCGCACAAACGGAGTTAAGCCAACCAGCGAAATACGCGCTCGGCTTTGTAATCACGGGCTTATTCTATCTGGTGGTTGGCGGGTTGATAGTGTCAGTGATGAAAAACCGGCTGAGCAAAGTAGATATGGCGCCAAATCGCACGATCGAGGAACTCAGAAAGGACAAGCAATGGCTCAAGAACGAACTCTAGGCTTAGCAAAGGCGGAAGTTCCAGCAGGCACAGAACCCTCGAAAGAAGAGTTGCAGCGCCGCATGGAAGAAGCACGGGATTCGATTTCAACGACAGTAACTGAGATCAAGGAAACAGTGGCACAACAGGTAGAGACAGTAAAAGACGCACTTGATTGGCGCGAACATTTTAAGAGGCAACCTGTGGCTTGGAGTTTGGGAGCTGCAGGAGTGGGATTTATGGTGGGCTATGGGATCGCCGCAGCAATAAAAGGTGACTCTCGCGAACTCGATTATCCTACCTATTCGCCTTCGCAAAGTTCTTACGCCAGTCGACCGTTAAGTTCGGAGCAAGTGTTGACGGGCAACGGCGACAGCGAGGAACCGGGTCTCTTGACGCGCTTTAAAGAGACGTCTGCATACGACCGCTTAAGCAAGGAGGCTGCTACCATCGGTGACCGGTTGGTTAACGAACTGTCATCGACGGCGCAAAATGTCGTTTTGCCCGCCTTACTCGCCAAACTCAAGCATTGGATCGGCGTGGATCTCTCCAGCGAGAGGAGTAGCGAACCGGGCTTGCAACCCAGCCGTAGAACGTCGCGAAGTACGGCTGAAGCTGGCCCAAGTTCACTTTATGAACCAGTCACTGAACGTCCCGTCTAGCTGGATTTCAAGGGCGAGCAGGGTTTAGGCGGACCTCAATTGGTCCGCCTTTTTTGTTAATGGATTCTCAGCGATACGCTGATCCTATCTTCATTGACTTAGGGTATTGCTGCTCCTACACTTCCCTCACGCAGTTCTCAGATCTGCAGTCATCGGAACCCGCCAAAGGAAGACCAATGCTCTCTCAAAAAATAAAGCCTCTCTCCACGTTATTTGCCCTGTTTCTGATCCTCAGTCTGCAGTTCAACTCCGCTGCACAGAACCCTTATGAAGCAGAGCGCCAGCGCGCACTCTCCCTGCTATGGCAAGAGAGCCGGCCTGAGGAGGCCTTACCCTTGTTGGAGAAGCTGGCCCAAGACAACCCTGCTGATGGCGAGGTACTCTTCGCTTTCGGCCTTGCCTTAACAGCCCACGCGAAACTCTTAAAGGATCCGGAATCCAGGAAAAGCACGAGGATGAAGGCCCGGACACTCATGCAGCGGGCAAGAGACCTCGGCCTAAAGCACCCGCTGCTGATTAGCGTATTGGAATCGATGCCGCCAGACGGTGGACGCGATGAAGTGTTTTCACAAAACAAGTCTGCCGATGATGCCATGCGTGAAGGGGAGATGGAGTACGTCAAAGGGAATTTTAGTGCGGCCGCTGTCGCCTATCAACGCGCTTTGGAAGCCGATCCAAAACTATATGAGGCACCACTCTTTACGGGCGACATGTATCTGAAGTTGAATCAGATTGACAAGGCTGAGGAGTGGTATGCGCGTGCCATCAAAATCGATCCGGACCGTGAGACCGCGTACCGTTATTCCGCCACGCCTCTTTTGAGGCAGGGAAAGCTGGAAGCAGCAAGAGCAAGATATATAGAAGCCGCCATCGCAGAACCCTACAATCGACTCGTTTGGGCGGGACTAAATCGTTGGGCCGACACGGCCGGCGTCGCTTTACGACATCCGCAAGTAGACATACCTACGAAGGTCCAGCCTGCGGATTCGAAGGTCACACTTACCGTCGATCCCAAGATGTTTGAGGATGAGGAGGACGGCACCGGGACTAGTTCGTGGCTGTTGTATGGATTAACCCGCGCCACTTGGGTTGCAGGAGAATTCTCGAAGGCCTACCCAAAAGAGACTACTTATCGTCATAGTCTTCGGGAAGAGGTTGCCGCATTGTCCATGGTGGTGCGCACCATCAAGGACAGGCAGACGGCGGGTAAAATTAAAAAGCTTGACCAGTCACTAGCCAACCTGGTCAAGCTATCGGATGAAGGCTTACTTGAGCCCTTTGTTCTGTTCGCCCTGGCCGACCAGGGGATAGCCGCGGATTACGTCGATTACCGCACGCACAATCGCGAGAAGCTGAGGCGATACCTGGTTGAGTATGTAACCAGTGGCAAGTGACTGGAACGTATTCACCTAGGCAGCGGTTTTCGCGGGAGCTTCTCGTCCATCATTGCCGCATTGTAGACGAAGGACGCCATGATCGTGGCGGCCTGCTTCATATCATCGGCCTGAATCCGGTCGAACACATCCTGATTCGAATGATGCGTACGCGTGGAGTACTCGATCTGATCCTGAATGAATTGAAAACCTGGTAGGCCGATGCCATCGAACGCCAGATGATCAGTCCCACCGGTATTCGAAATCGAAAGTGTCATCGCGCCAAGGTCTCGGAAAGGCATTAACCACTGCCTGAACAGAGGCCGCGCAGTTTCATTGCCCTGAAGATAAACCCCACGAATTCTTCCAGTGCCATTGTCGAGATTGAAATAGCTGCTGAACTTGTCGTAGGCGGGTTTTTTCATGAGCACTGGTGTCGGAGCCGGTGCACCGTTCCCGGATCCGCTGGTCGCTCCAGTAGTTCCCGCGGTGTTCGGCGGCGACTCCATCTTGCCAAAGTGTTGGGCCACATACGCTCGAGAACCCAGCAGCCCTTGTTCTTCCCCGCTCCACAGCGCAATCCGGATCGTGCGTCGCGGTTTGAGACCAAGAGCCTGAATGATCCGAACTGCTTCCATCCCTACGGCGACACCAGCACCATTATCGGTGGCACCCGTGCCCGCATGCCACGAATCCATGTGGCCACCAAGCATGACGATCTCGTCCTTCAGATCGGTACCGGGAATCTCTGCAACGGTGTTGTAGGCCATCAGATCCTTATCATGCCATTCCACCTCAAGGCTCACGGCCATTTTCACTTTTTCTCCGGCTTCAAGCATCCGTACGAGACGATTGTAGTGCTCAATCGACATCACCATTTGCGGTGTCATCTTTGGAGCGCTCTTATCGTAAGGAGGAACGCCTCTGACATTGGGCTCGGCAGGGGTTGAACCGGCCAGTCGTGGCACAGTGGCAGACTGCACAAAGAGAGTGCCGCCATCACCAGCGCGACTCGGATCTACCAGCAAGGCGGCACCTTCGTCGAGGAAGAACTGGTACTTGCGGTCAAGGAAATCGGAGGCGGCCCGCTGCTCCGGACTCATTTGGCGACGGCCGCCGCTCGGCGAGTTTATTGGATCAGGCGCGTCCGCCAACGCGAGAAGGTTCTTCTCATCGCGGCGTGTCCCCAGAGGTTCGAACCGTGCTTTCACTTCACGTACCGATGAAGTCAATACAATTGCGCCCTTTAACTTGCCTTTGAAGTTCTGCAGTTCAGCCTCGTCTTTAGCGCTTACGTAGACTACATCGGCAGTCAGTTCGCCACCGGTCCCAGGAGACCAGGCCTTCGGATAGGCGATGAGCGGGATGGCCTGAGGCTCAATTATCTCTGCAGAAAAGCGCTTCAGTGACCAACCTCTACCGAACGGTCCCCAGGGCTCGAGTCTGGCATTCTGCAGTCCCCATTTCGTTAATTGATCTCGTGTCCATTCGTTCGCTCGTTTCGTTCCGGGCGAACCGGTCAAACGAGGCCCGATGACGTCTGTCAGATAACTCAGAGTCTGCATTACCTGAGAACGGTTCAACCCTTCATCTTTGATCCTGGCGATTGGGTCATTTGGATCAGCGACTGGCTGGGCACTCGTTTGTGATGGCGGAGATGTGACCGGCTGCTGAGCAAGCACGGTCGGTGACAAGACAAAGGTCGCAAGCAGGACGACTGCAGCGAAGCGTCGAAGCATTGATGAATTCTCCTGTGTTTAGTTCCTGGGAGCTGCTTTGAAGGTGCGAAGCGATCTTATATCACAGCCAATTTCCAAAAGGGGAGCGAATGCGCAACGTCTAGTGACTCACAATCCGGAAGGGTGGTCTGAAACAAGCACAAAGGCCAGAGGCTGGCGAAGTTTGGTAATCCTCTGACCAGCAGGTACTTAGCGTACCCCCGGTCGGTCCGGTTTTGGTTCCACAGCGGTTGTGCCGGGATCCGTCGAGCGGTAACCACATTCCTCGTTTGAGCAGTACCTGGAAGTTCCCTGCTTCTTTGTAGTCTTCTCAAGCAGGAAGGGCGCGTTGCAGTTGGGACAGTTCTCGCTCACGGGTTTGTCCCAATAGACCCGATCGCAATTTGGATACTGTGAACATCCATAAAAGACCTTGCCGCGCTTTGATTTCTTTACAACCAGTTCTCCGGTGCATCCGGGGCGGGCACAGGAAACTCCGGTACTCTCCTGCTTAATGTATTTGCACTTCGGGTAGTTTGAGCAGGAGACGAACTCACCAAAACGCCCGAAACGTTTGACCAACTGTGCGCCGTCGACAGGGCATTTTTCGTCAAGCGGAATGGGCGCCGGTGCCGCGACGCCGCTCTTAGCTATCTTTCGAATGTTGCGACACTCGGGATAGCCTGTGCAGCCAAGAAATGGACCAAACCTGCCGCGCTTCATCTGCATCGGCTTACCGCAGAGTTCACATTTTTCGATCTCGACTTGTTCATCATTGGCCGGTACCGCATTTCCATCACCGTCTGCGGTCGAGGCGGTGGTGTCTGCATCGCGGGTGGCTCCACAGTTCGGACACTTCAGATACTTTCCGAACCTGCCAAACTTCTGCACCATGCCTACGGTCCCACACTTCAAGCAAGTCTCGTCAGTAGGCGTGTCGACATTTTTGATTTCCGTGACGTGACGCTTGAACTTGTCGAGATCGCTGGAGAATTTGCCATAGAAGTCATGCAGGGCATCGGTCCACTTCACCTTACCTTCTTCTACGTTGTCGAGCTCCTCCTCCATTCGGGCCGTATAGGTTACGTTGAAGAGGTCATCGAAACCGCCCTCGATGAGTAGATCGTTCACAGTCTTTCCGAGTACGGTTGGATGAAAGCGCGATTCACGCTTTTCGACGTATTCACGCTCCTGAATGGTCGACATGATCGCTGCGTACGTGGAGGGTCTACCAATGCCTTTCTCTTCGAGCGCCTTTACTAGTGTAGCTTCCGTATATCGCGGTGGTGGTTCAGTGAAGTGCTGCTCGGGTGTGATCTTCTGAAGATCGAGCACCTCGCCTACTTCAACGTGCGGCAGAGTGCGCTCGGCCTCCTCATCATCTTCAGTCTTTTCATCTCGACCCTCCTGATAGAGCCTGAGAAATCCGTCGAACTTTTGTACCGACCCAGTAGCGCGGAACAGAAACCGCCCGGCCTTGATGTCGATGATCGTCTGATCGAATACGGCTGCCGTCATTTGGGAGGCGACGAATCGCTGCCAAATGAGCCGATAGAGTCTCAGCTCGTCTTTACTCAGAAAGCGGGCGAGCGACTCGGGAGTTCGTGCCACGTCAGTGGGGCGAATAGCTTCGTGCGCGTCCTGGGCATCCTTTTTTGAACGATAATGCACTGGCTTGTCCGGGAGGTAGGGGGAGCCATACTGCTGCTGGATAAACTCTCGAACTTCACCCAACGCCGCATCCGAGATCCTGGTTGAGTCGGTTCGCATGTAGGTGATCAAACCTACGGATCCTTCGGGTCCGAGTTCAACGCCCTCGTACAGCTTTTGCGCCACCATCATGGTTTTCTTGACTGGAAACCCGAGCTTTCGCGAAGCTTCCTGCTGCAGCTTGGAGGTAATAAATGGCGGAACAGGATTGCGCTTTCGTTCCTTGGTCGTGACGTCACTGACCACAAACGACTGGTTCTGCGCTTCAGAAACTACGTCGCTCGCGGTGCGCTCATCAGCAATCAAAATCTCGGTTGGCTTTAGCTCCTGATCGAATCCCGAGGTCTTGACTGTCTGTTCGCCAATGCGGAAGAGGCGCGCATCGAATGGCGGTGGCAGCTTTGCACCCAGCCTCGCCAGGATCGTCCAGTATTCAGTTTTGACGAAGTTCTCGATCTCACGTTCGCGCTCAACCACCATCCGCAGCGCAACGGACTGCACTCGACCCGCACTGAGGCGACCTCCGATCGTTCGGCATAGAAGCGGCGAGACCTTATAACCAACCAGCCGATCGAGCACTCGCCTCGCCTGCTGGGCATCGACCAGGTTCTCATCGATCTGCCTTGGATGTTCGAACGCCTCGTTGACCGCGCGCTTGGTGATTTCGTTAAACATCACTCGATATGTAGGTTTCGGCGGACGCTTGGGGACAATTTCTTCAGCCAGATGTTGACAGATAGCTTCGCCTTCCCGGTCAGGGTCTGCTGCCAGATAGACCGCGTCAGCTTCCTTTGCGGCCTTTTTTAGTTCGGCAACGATCTTTTTGTTATTGCGCTTGCGGGAGTCGGGAATTATTTCGTAAGTCGGTTGGAAATCGTGTTCGACGTCAACCCCTAGACCCTTCGAAGGCAGATCCTTAATGTGACCTATCGAAGCCTTAACCAGATAGTCCTTGCCCAAATACTTATTTATTGTTTTTGCCTTGGCAGGCGATTCAACTATGACTAAGTTTTTCGACATGCTTGTTATTTACGATTTACGATTGCCGCTTGAAATTGATCGTTTTTCTAACGCTTCGCCTCAATTTGCAATCTTCAAATCTCAAATCCTCCTCACGAAGCATTTGCCCGGAAGCGCTCTAATTAGCTCGCGCATCTCCAGGGCCAACAACGCGGCATTTAATTCGGTAATTGGCAACTTGCACTTGTCCAACAGCAGATCGATGTGGGACGGAGTGTCAGGTGTCAGGGCCTTGAAGACCGACCGCTCAGGTCCTTTCAGAGATTCAGGTACCAAGGACAATTGATCAACCAACGAACGGTTACGTTTTTCGCCAAACGGCGGGGGAAGAAGGTTCGCAGCGATCTGCGGAGGTAACTCGGAAGCTATGTCCTGCCACTGTTGCACCAGCTTCGCACCTGCCCCTTTTATCAGATAGTTTGTGCCAAATGAGTTCTTAGAAGTGATATTTCCGGGCACGGCAAACACTTCTCTATTCTGTTCGATAGCCAGACGCGCTGTTATCAAAGACCCTGAGTTCTCTGCTGCCTCGACTACAACTACGCCAAGGCTCAAGCCGCTAATGATGCGATTGCGGTACGGAAAGTTTTCTCCTACCGGCGGTGTCCCGATCGGAAACTGTGTCACAACGGCGCCGCCACCGGCGAGAATCTCCTCCGCCAGCTTCTGATGATCCCTCGGATAGAACTGGTCGACGCCAGTACCCAAAACGGCTACTGTACGTCCACCACCTTCCAAGGCTCCTCGATGCGCAGCTGCGTCTATTCCTCGGGCAAAGCCGGAAACGACAGTCACTCCACGCTGCGCCAGATCACGTGCCAGCATTAACGCAGCGTTCTGTCCGTAGGTGGAACAGCGACGAGATCCCACCACAGCGATGCAGGGGCGGTCGAGGCACTCTTCCCATGCACCCTTTGCGTAGAGCGTAATTGGAGGATCGTAAATCTCGCGTAACAGTGCTGGGTAAATTCCATCATCCAGAATCAAAAGATCACAACCCAAACATGCCACTCGCTGAATCTCAAGCTCCGCCCTTGCTTGGAATTCGTGAGCGATAATGCTGTCAACAGCTTCCGGCAAAAGTCGTAGCTGCTCAAGTTCAGCCCGAGTGGCCGCAAATACAGCTTCCGCTGAACCAAATCGTTCCAGTAGCCGGGCTGCTGCTCGCGGACCGATTCCCGGCGTCATATTCAGCGCTACCCAATCTCGGATCATGGTGAGGATGTCCTTTCGAGATTCCAATTCGGAGCCGGCGAACAGGGCTCGTTTGAGGACCACGAGTGCCAATTAATTCTTTCGGCAGTTGGCGGAGGCGTGTAGGAATCGAACCTACCTGAGCCTGTTCTCACAGTCTCACTGACGGTTTTGAAGACCGCGCCGTTCACCAGAACAGATTCGCCTCCAGAGGACAGGCAGTCCTTCTGTACGCCTCAGCACTTGATTCGCAGTTCCGCCGAAGGCTGAAACCCTACGCGCGGCGTGGCAAAACTGTCAAGCGACGCTCTCAGACCGTCTACTTCATCTCTCTGCTAAATCGCTTGCTTCTTCAATCCCTTTTCTTTGGCTTTACCGCCGCTTGACCTTCTCCGCTCCACCCCTTTAATATTTGTGTTTTCCGAACGAACGTTCGAACTATTCGGCATGACGGCTAAGGCTCATCGGAGTTGCAAGCCAACTGCACTGAGGTATTGATGATCAACTTTCAGACTTCGCCCGAGCAGTATCGCCATTGGAAACTCACCGTTGATGGCGCGGTCGCCACCTTATCGATGGATGTTAGCGAAGACGAAACGCTGCACCCCGGGTACAAACTAAAGCTTAATTCCTACGACCTCGGTGTCGACATCGAGTTAGCAGATGCGATTCAACGCTTGCGCTTTGAACATCCGCAGGTACGGGTTGTCGTCATCACAAGCTTAAAGCCACGGATCTTCTGTGCCGGTGCAAATATCTACATGCTCGGCAGCTCTTCTCATGCTTTTAAAGTGAACTTCTGCAAGTTCACGAATGAGACGCGCTGCGCAATCGAAGACGATTCTCGACACTCAGGGCGTCGCTATGTTGCTGCACTGAACGGCACCGCCTCGGGCGGCGGCTACGAACTGGCGATTGCGTGTGATGAGATATATCTGGTTGATGATGGCAACTCGGCCGTTTCGTTGCCAGAGGTTCCGTTGCTCGGCGTGTTGCCTGGGACGGGTGGACTCACAAGACTTGTAGACAAGCGAAAGGTCAGGCGTGATCGCGCGGATGTCTTCTCTACGCTTGCCGAAGGGTTAAAGGGCAAGCGCGCAAAGGAATGGGGACTTATCGACGGTTACTTTCCGACCAGCCGTTTCAATGAAGAGATTCAGAAGCGCGTCCACGATCTCGTCGGCCAAACGGATCAAACAGAACCTGTAAAGGGGATCAAACTCAACGAACTGCATTTCGAAGCATCCGGTAATTCACGACGGTACAAGTACGTTAGCTTAAAACTCAACCGCGAGGGCCGCTACGCCGATCTGACAGTCCATGGTCCCGGAGCTAATCTCCCAGGCAGTCCGAACGAAATTCAAGAGCTAGGCGATTCATACTGGCCCATTCAGGCTTATCGGGAGCTGGATAATGCACTGCTTCACCTGCGTGTAAATGAACCTGAGATTGGGCTCATATGCCTGCATACAACCGGAGATGCCGCCAATGTGCTCGCAGTAGATGAGACGCTAAGCAACCATCGGGATCACTGGCTGATTCGCGAACCGATCTTGCACATGGCGCGTGTCCTGCGCCGCTTTGATCTAACAGCGAAGAGCTTTTTTGCGTTCGTTGAGCCGGATAGTTGTTTTGCTGGGAACCTGCTCGAGTTGGTGCTTGCCGCTGATCGCAGTTACATGCTCAACGATCCAGAGACAGGAGTGCAACTCGCATTGAGTGACCTAAACAGAGGCGCTCTTCCGATGAGCAATGGTCTATCAAGACTTCAATCGCGCTTCCTCGCCGAACCGGAGAGAACTGAAGAAGTGTTGAACCATCGCGGAGCATTTGACACAGAGGAGGCTGAGTCGGCCGGACTCATCACCTTTGCCCCGGATGAGTTGGATTGGGAGGATGAAATCCGTGTCGCTATCGAGGAGCGCACCTCTTTGTCGCCGGATGCATTAACAGGAATGGAAGCCTCCTTGAGATTCGCTGGCCCCGAAACTATGGACACAAAAATCTACGGACGTCTGACCGCATGGCAGAACTGGATCTTTCAGCGACCAAATGCAGTCGGGAAGCATGGAGCATTAACCAATTACGGCAAACCAACACAACCACAATTCGACTACAAGAGGACTTAGGGGAATTTAGCTGCTGTAGAGGCAATTATGAACTTATACGAACGCATTCCAAACAACGTTAATCTTTCTGAGAACAAGAAGCTGCAGCGGGCACTCGAGAAGTGGCTACCTGACTACCTCAATTGGTGGAACGAGATGGGTCCCGAAGGCTTTCAACAGAAGGACGTTTATCTGCGGACCGCTATCAGCGTCGAACCCGACGGATGGGCACATTTTGATTACGTGAAAATGCCCGACTATCGCTGGGGGATATTTTTAAAGCCAGCTCAACCTGACTCCAAGATTGGTTTTGGAGACAACTATGGCCAGCCGGTCTATCAGGAGGTGCCCGGCGAGTTTCGAAACTCATTGCGTCGGATCATTGTTACTCAGGGCGATACAGAACCGGCTTCAGTGGAACAACAGAGGCAGCTTGGTAAAACGTGTCCTTCGCTTTACGACTTGCGTAATCTCTTTCAAGTAAACGTAGAAGAAGGTCGCCATCTTTGGGCCATGGTGTATCTCCTGCATGGCTATTTCGGACGCGATGGCCGAGACGAAGCCGACGCGCTGTTGGAACGACGCAGTGGCAATCCTGACAAGCCACGTATCCTGGAAGCTTTCAACCAGCCCTGCGATGACTGGCTAAACTTCTTCTGCTTTACGATGTTTACCGACCGTGACGGCAAGTACCAACTGTCAGCGCTGGCAGAATCCGGCTTTGAACCACTCGCCAGGACTTGCCAGTTCATGCTGACAGAAGAGGCGCATCACATGTTCGTCGGCGACACCGGAATCGGGCGGGTAGTAAAACGCACTGCGCAACTGATGAAGCAGGGAGATGTCCGCGAGTTGGGAGGCATTCCCCTTGAGATCATTCAGCGGTACATCAATTTCTGGTACAGCTATTCCCTTGATTTGTTTGGAGGAGAGATAAGTTCGAACTCCGCAGACTTCTTCGCAGCGGGACTCAAGGGTCGATACAAAGAACAGGAGCAGTATGAGGACCACATTGCCGCGAACCAAACCTTTACCACGACAGTGGTGGAAGGTGGACGACTGACAACTCGCGACGTCCCGATGAGAAATGCTCTTAACGAAGTGCTAAGAAATGAATACGTGAAGGACTGCGAGAAAGGTCTCGCGAGATGGAACAAAATCCTGGCAGAAGAGGGTTTGAGCGACCGCCTGTATCTTCCAAGCACGCGATTTCACCGTCACGTCGGCGAATACGCTGGTCACTTCTTAAGTCTGCAGGGCGAACTGATCCTTCCCGAGGAATTCGAAAAGCAGAGGGATCAATGGTTGCCGACTCTTGCGGATCGCGAGTATGTGCGCAGCTTGATGCATCCAGTGACGGAACTCGGAAAGACAGCTAATTGGATCGCTCCACCGGCAACAGGCATCAAGGGTAAGCCTTTCGAGTTTGAATACGTTCGGCTTTAAGACTACGCGCACGAAAAAGGCTATGGCAGCAATCGAGAAACAAGACTCAGTAGCCCGGAGGGGTACAAGTGGCACTAAGGTCTCGCCACGTAGCGCGCAGATCTCAGTTCGATACGATCAGAAGCTCGAGTTCATCCTCCGACATGCAGCCCGTATCTTTGCGGAGAAGAGCTATCACTCGACCTCAATGCGCGACATCTCGCGAGCCACGGGAGTTAGTCTCGCGGGCCTTTACCACTATTGCAAATCGAAGGAGGAACTACTCTTTTTAATTCAGGACAACTGCTTCGGACGGGTTTTGGAGCGACTTGAAGAAAGACTCACAGCTGAGACGGATCCAACTGAGCTGGTGCGCATCTTCATCGACAATCACCTGCGCTTCTTTGCTGCGAACATGGCGGAGATGAAAGTGCTGTCGCACGAGGCGGATTCGCTCCGCGGCGACCTTCAGGCGCATGTCTTTGACAAGAAGCAGAGATATACACGGTTAGCGCGGTCGTTGCTGGCTAATCTGCAGAAAGAGAGGGCGGCGGACGTTCAAGCGGATCTCACAATTGCGACGTACGGCCTATTTGGAATGATGAACTGGATTTACAACTGGTATGACCCACAGGCAAAACTCAAGGTTGCGGCGCTGGTCGAGAACATCTTCCAACTTTTCCTTTATGGTTTTTTGGGGGGTAGTCAGGCAACAAACAGAACGTTCGCGTCAAACCGCACGGAAGAATCGCTGAGTATCTGGCGCCAGCCGCTGAATGATTTGAAAGCGTAGATTGGCCTTCGGGAAGAGATCGCCGCTGCTAATTGTTTTTTGCTTGGCGGTTTATTAGTCAGTGGTCATTGCTCAGTGGAACCCGCGTGGAGAGTTTGGTTGAGTGCGGTTAAACTTCCGCATAACACGTGCCTCCTCTGGTTTGATCCGGGAAGTCAGCCGGTGGTGACCTAATTAGTCGTTGTCTCTGGGCTAACTCCGTGGCCTCTGTGGCTAGGTGGTTGATTTGTCCCACGAATACATGACCACAGAGTTCACGGAGGAACAGATGCCCCGCAGAGAAATCAATTTAGGACACCAGTCAGCCCACAACTTGGAGAATTCAGATTGGTTAATAGATAATCCAAGAAGTGCAGAAAATTCTCCCAAAACAGCTCCTGATCAGAATATGTCTCAGCGTGTCGACGTACCGGTAATTCTGCTGCTCCTTTCATTGACATCTGCTTGCGGCGAGCAGCCTCCACCAGTCAACACGGCATCACCTGCGCCTTCACTAAGCACAGCTGGTCCACAGATGCCTGTTGATTCTGCAGTGCTCATTCCAGCTTCCGCTGCCGGAGACATTGCCAAGGTTAGGGAACTTATCGCGGCTGGCGCAGACGTCAACGTACGAGCGGTTGGCGGTAGTACACCGCTAATTGAAGCTGCCTATGCAGGAAATTCAGAGATTGCCAAATTGCTGCTCGATGCCGGAGCCAACATCGGTTTGAAGAAGGACGATGGCGAGTCCGCACTGTCATTTGCTCAGAGCGGCAATCACGCTCAGATCGTTCAGATGATTCTTGGCGTTGAACAACTGATGGTAGCAAGCGGTAGAGGAGATCAGGCTCGCGTAAAACAACTCTTGGACCAGGGGGTTAGCGTCAACGCGTGCGGATTTGACGGTCGCACCGCGCTAATGGAGGCAGCTTATGGTGGACATACCGATATCGTGAAAGCCCTGCTCGCTGCCGCTGCAAACGTCACCCCACGAAAGGGCGACGGTGCCACCGCACTTTCCCTCGCTGAGGGTGGCGGATACACTGAAATAGTGGCGTTGTTAAGAAGCGCAGGCGCTCAATAGACTCGAGCAGAAATGGGGAACAAGCACGTGCAAAACGAAACAGCCAAACTGATCGAGTATCGAACAGCGGAAGGGGTTGCCGTAGTAACTCTCAATGATCCACCCGCCAACACCTATACGTACGAGATGATGCAGCAGCTCGACCAGGCCATCCTAACTGCGCGGATGGATGAGACAGTGCAAGTGATCGTCATCACCGGCAACGGTGAAAAATTCTTCTCGGCGGGCGCGAACATTAACATGCTCGCAACTGTCACACCGACATTCAAGTACTATTTCTGTTTACATGCTAACGAAACTCTGCTTCGGCTCGAGCACACGCCCAAGCTTGTAATAGCCGCAATTCAGGGCCATTGCGTGGGGGGCGGGTTTGAAGTAGCACTCGCGGCTGATATTCGGATCGCACGCAGAGGCAGCGGTAAAATGGGCCTGCCTGAAGTATCCCTGGGCGTGCTTCCAGGAACAGGAGGAACGCAGCGCCTGGCGCGCTTGCTCGACAAATCCAGGGCTATAGAATTGATGGCGAGTGGGGAGTTGTTTAACTTTGAGAGAGGGCTTGAGTTGGGTCTGCTAAACGCCATCTATGATGCAGACTCGAATGCGGCTTTTATGGAGCAAATTCTCACGTACGCACGACAATTCACCGTTCCGGGACGAGCCTCCCTTGCGGTGGGCAGGATTAAGCGAAGCGTACAGACGGGTGTAGAGATCCCTCTGGAGTCGGCCCTTGCTTTAGAACGAGAACTACAACAACAACTTTTTGGTTCGGAGGACGCGCACGAAGGGCTTGAGGCTTACACCGGCAAGCGAAAGCCCGAGTTCAAGAACCGCTAAAGGGATGTTGCTTTTCGCTGTTGCTACCATGCCTGAACATATCACCGTTACCTCCGACTCTGGCGTCACGACCATCACTTTGAATCGGCCTGAGAAGCTCAATGCTCTCGTTGGTCACATGCGCCGCGGTCTCGCGGAAGCCCTTGAGCACGCCGGTAGCGACCGAAACGTACGCGTCGTCGTGATAACCGGAGCCGGGCGTGGTTTTTGCGCAGGTGGTGATGTTCCCTTCATGGCAGAACTAATCGAGCGACGGGACGCTGAGGAGTTTTCTCGGCTACTGGGTGCTGCCCGACGCGTTGTGCTGGCGATTCGTCAGATCACAAAGCCAGTCGTTGCGGCCGTCAATGGTCCAGCATCAGGCGCCGGCTGCAATCTGGCACTCGCCTGTGATCTACGCGTCGCTTCAACGACCGCCACGTTCAATCAGTCGTTTGTAAAGGTCGGACTGCATCCGGATTGGGGTGGAACATATTTCCTGCCAAGATTGGTTACGCCAAACAAAGCATGCGAAATGTTCTTTCTCGGCGAGTCGATTGATGCACAGGAAGCGCTGAGACTCGGCATTGTGAATCAGGTAGTCGAACCCGCCGAACTTGAGGCGACGGTGCAGAGGTTGGCTGAACGACTAAGGGACGCACCACCTTTGGCGTTAGCATCAGCAAAACAGGCCGTCAATATGAGCCAGGCTGCAGAACTTGAAGAGATGCTCCGCTTTGAAACCGAAGCCCAGATGCGCTGCTTCGAGTCACTAGACGGCTGCGAAGGTGTGCGAGCATTCCTCGAAAAGCGCGACCCGCACTTCACCGGTCACTGATCTTAATATGGACCAACTCAAGAACAAGGTGGCATTGATCACTGGCGGGGGACGCGGTATCGGTCGTGCGATTGCGCTGGAATTCGCTCGTGAGGGTGCGAGAGTAGTTGTCGCAGCGCGAACCTTGGAACAGGTAAGACTAGTGGCCGAGGAGATCAGCCGCTCGCAGGACGCTGAGGCTTTATCGATCGTTTGCGACGTAGCGAATCTTCAAAGCGTGCAGCGTATGTTCGCAACAGTAACTGAGACAATGGGGCAGGCTCCCGACATTCTGGTTAACAATGCCGGCATCGCTGAAAGTTCGCCGATTCACAAAACGCAGGACGAACTGTGGAATCGACACCTTGCAATCAATCTTACTGGCAGCTTCTATTGCATCCGCGCAACTCTGCCCAACATGCTCGAGCGCGGTTGGGGACGGATTATCAACATTGCGTCCATTGCGGGTAAGACCGGTGCGCCCTATATCGCAGCTTATTCAGCTTCGAAGCACGGCCTACTTGGACTGACTCGATCGGTAGCACTCGAAGTGGCCAACAAAGGAATAACGGTCAACGCCATCTGTCCCGGCTATGTCGATACCGACATGACGACCAGGGCCATCGAAAATATAGAAAGGAAGACTGGAAGGCCCGCTGCGGAAACCGAAGAGACATTGAAGCGGATGAATCCTCAGAATCGCTTCGTCACGTCGGAAGAGGTGGCGGCTTTGGCCTTACTCTTGGCTTCAGAAAAAGGCCGCTCGATCAACGGCCAGGCCATCAACGTCGATGGCGGGACGCTCGTTTGTTAATCGCTTCTCAACTTTCCAACTTTTCGGTGTTAAAAGCATGAAGATTACTTTATTGACAGTATTGGCCTTTGGTCTCATCGGTTTGCATAACCCGAGCGCTTTTGCTCAAGGAACTTTAATTGTTCTAAACAAGTCGGATAACACTGTCTCCCTGATCGACTTGAAATCAAAGAAGAGTGTTGCAACCGTGCCGACGGGAGTCGGGCCGCATGAAGCTGCGGTCTCGCCAGACGGGAAAATAGCGGTGATTGCTAATTACGGGGCTCAACGCCAACCAGGAAATTCCCTGACTGTGATTGATATTTCCAAGAAGGAGGTCGTGCGAACCATAGATCTCGGCGAGTATCGCCGCCCACATGGGATCAATTGGCTGCAGGGCAACAGAATTGCGGTGACTGCTGAAGTAAACAAGGCACTTCTGATCGTTGATGTCACCAGCGGAAAGGTCTTGGATGCCATCAACACAGAACAAAACGTCTCGCACATGGTGGCTGTCAGTGCTAAGACCAATCGGGCCTTCGTTGCAAATATTGGCTCAGGCACCGTAACAGTGATCGACCTCGCGACAAAGCAGAAGATTGCTGACATCCCTACAGGCGCCGGGGCAGAAGGGATTGATATCTCTCCTGATGAACGTGAGGTCTGGGTAACTAACAGAGAGTCAAACACTATCTCTGTGGTCGACCAAGGCACACTCAAAGTGATCGCCACACTTGATTCAAAGAGCTTCCCGATTCGAATTAAATTTGTTGGTGACGGAAAACACGTCCTGGTTTCAAATGCTCAGTCCGGTGATGTCGCGGTGTTCGATGCGGTAGCGCGTAAAGAACTCAAGCGAATTCCAATGGAACTCAAAGCTGCGGCTGGACAAACAGAGCAGCGGCTCTTTGGTACCCAGTTTGGGCAAAGTCCCGTGCCAGTCGGAATCCTGGTGATACCCAGCGTTAACCGGGCTTTTGTAGCTAACACCAATGCCGACATCGTTACTGTTATCGACCTGAAAGAATGGAAGATTGTCGACCGCTTACAGGCAGGCAAAGAGCCGGATGGTTTAGCTTACTCCCGCGTTGAATTGAAGTAATCGAAGGCTAAACCTTCTGAGATAGCTCGTATAGTAGTCTGACTGGTAATCCGACCACATTAAAGTACTCACCCTGAATCTCTTTTATAAAGACTGCTGCCAAGCCCTGGATTGCATACGCGCCGGCTTTGTCGAGAGGTTCGTCCGTTTGGACATACCAGTCTATCTCTGCCTCTGTCATTTCACTGAAGCGCACGCGGGTAGTGACGTGGTTTGCAATACTCTGGTCAGTTCCAGCTCGCACTAGTGCAATTCCGGTGATCACTTCGTGCCACTTCCCGTTAAGCTTCTGGAGCATCGTCCTGGCCTTTTCACGATCACCCGGTTGTCCCAGGATCTCGCCGTCGATCACGACCACAGTGTCCGCCCCGAGCACCAGCCCCCGGCCAAGGCGTTCAGCTACGGCATTCGCTTTAGCACGAGCCAATCGCAAAACGTAAGCAGTGGCCTCTTCAGCTGAATTGCGCGTTTCGTCGATTCCCGCGGTGACGGCCTCAAATGGCCATCCAGAGGCCGTAAGTATTTCGGCGCGACGTGGACTCTTAGAAGCTAGGATCAGCTTTTCTCTTTGCAAAACACTTTGGTCCAGGTCTACCTCCTTGGCGGCTTCGGAAGTTCTCCGTTACACTGCCGCGTCGCTGACTTTAAAACGGAACTCGAGAGTTTGCGGCTTTGTAGGCAAAACTGCAATAGAGGTTTAGATGGAACAGTTCAACAACCTGTTACCAGATGTACTGCGCGCGGCGGCCAATTCGAATGAGGTCGTGCAGGTCGCTGTCAGGGTTGCGTGGAATCGCACCGTCGGCGAAAGCCTCAGCCGGTATGCGATTCCGACAGTGTTTTCTGAGCAGATTCTGAAAGTCGCTGTTCCAGACATGATCTGGAAGAGACAGTTACAATCGATGTTGGGACAGTTGATCTCAAAAACGAACGCCGCGCTGGGCCAGCCACTGATTCGCAGCGTTCAATTCATCATTGATGTTGATTTGCTGGCGAAGGCCGAACAGGAGCGTACCCCAATAGCCATCCACCCGAACGAGGCCGAGCAGTTGCCTCCCGACCTGGGAGATGCAGCGGAGGCAATTACAGACCCCCATTTGCGTCGCCTCTTTACTGGAGCCGCCAAGAGTTATTTGCAGCGATTAAAGGAGTCCGGAAGATAAGAATGCCGATCAACGAAGCAGACATCGAGAAGATAGCAAAGCTCGCCCACATCGACATAACGGCCGATGAGCTGCAAACCTTCGTGCCTCAGATCGCCGGCATCGTTACTTACGTTGAGCAACTGAATGCAGTCGACACGACAAGTATTGAGCCTGCGCTTGGAGGTCTGACCCCAGCAGGTGAAGCAACAGAAGCGTCTCGGGCAGACGAGGTTCAACCGTCACTCGGACAGAAAATTGCGCTGTCGGAGGCGCCCGACGCTGCGGCGGGTCACTTCCGCGTGCCAAAAATACTGTAACCGTCATGACCTTCCTCGGAAAATCCGCGAATGATCTGGTCGACCTCGTGACGCAAGGCCAAGTTGACGCAAAGGCGATCGCACAACAGTCGCTCGATGCTGCAGAAAGCCTCAATCCGCAACTAAACGCCTTTTTGCAGATAGATCGTGAAGGGGCACTAGCCCGGGCCGCGAGCGTCAGTACAGGTGCACTCGCCGGTGTTCCAATGGCCATCAAGGACAACATCTGTGTCCGAGGGATGCAGGCCTCTTGCGGTTCCAAGATCCTAGGCGACTACCAACCACCGTACAACGCAACTGTGATCGAACGACTGCTGCAGGCGGGTGCAGTGATCACCGGAAAGACGAATTGCGACGAGTTTGCGATGGGCTCGTCGAACGAGAACTCAGCTTTTGGCGTTGTAAGAAATCCCTGGGACGCTCGGCGAGTCCCCGGAGGTTCATCGGGCGGGTCGGCGGCTGCGGTAGCCTCGGGTATTGTCCCCGTGGCGCTTGGATCCGACACCGGCGGTTCAGTACGGCAACCAGCGTCGCTATGTGGCGTCATCGGATTGAAGCCCACTTACGGTCGTAATTCCCGCTACGGCTTAATCGCGTTCGCCTCGTCACTAGATCAAGTTGGAGTCTTCGGTCGTTCAGCCTCTGACGTGGCCACCGTGCTTGGTGTTATTGCTGGCCGTGACCCTCACGATGCGACGACTGCAGATGTTCCTGTCCCCAACTATGCTTCTGAGCTTAAGGGGTCTGTGGCGGGCGCACGTCTTGGTTTTCCCCGTGCGCTGTTCGGTGAGGGTTTAGAGGTTGAGGTTCGCAAGAGTGTACTCGATGTCGTGGATGTGTATCGACAACTTGGTGCTGAGGTGGTAGACGTGGAGCTACCACACGCAAGTTACGCGATTGCGGTCTATTACATCATTGCTACGGCCGAGGCATCCTCGAATCTGGCCCGGTTTGATGGCGTACGTTACGGTTTTCGGGCCGAAGAGGCGGACGAGCTTAGACAAATGTACCGCAAGACTCGCGATGAAGGGTTTGGAGCAGAAGTAAAGCGACGGATCATGCTCGGAACCTATGTGTTATCTGCCGGTTATTACGATGCTTATTATCGTAAAGCTCAGCAAGTAAGAGCGTTGATCAAAAATGACTTTAAGAGTGCATTTGAACGGTGCGATGCCATAATCACACCGACTTCGCCGTCAACGGCTTTTATGATCGGTGAGAAGGTTGACGATCCGTTGTCCATGTACCTGAGTGACATCTATACGGTAACGGCAAACTTGGCGGGCGTGCCTGGGATCAACATACCTTGCGGCTTGTCGGCTGAGAATCTTCCAATCGGATTTCAGCTGCTTGGTCCGTATTGGTCTGAGTCGACTCTGTTGCGCCTGGCCTACGCGTATGAACAGTTGCAACCATTCAAGAAACACCCTCCGGTGTTTGCTGCCGTGCCGAACTCCATTTGACTCTTAAATTCGCATATACATTTTGAAGACCAATTCCAGAGCGCCGTTGGGACGTAATCGGTCGGCCTGCGCGAATTTCCAGCGCCGGGAAAACGATCTACGCGGCGTTGCACAAAGAGTACGAAATAAGCTTTTTCTCTGTGCGTCCGCTGTGTCCTCTGTGTCTTCGTGATAAAGGAACTCGCCGAAAGCACAACCACAGAGTCACAAAGAACACTGAGGTCGCACAGAGAAGACGTTTGAGCAGATACTTTTTGTGCAAAGCTGATCTACGCAGTCATTCCAGAAATCATTGGCAAAGGCCCAGAAGGGGTTCCCGGAGGGTTCGATTCGGGTCGGCTTCGTGGGCGTTTTGGCGGTCCTTGAGAGCGCTGAATAAACCTTTACAGAGCGGGAGTCGAAAGTGAAATGCGCGGCTTACTTACTGGGTCACAGGAGGAGTCTGTGGTGACGAGTCAGGCGGGTCGCTAACATTCCCCGTTACTTGAACAGGTGTCGAGGGAGTTGCTGAGGTCAGCTTATAGGTCTTCGTGGGCTTGTCGGGAATCCAGTCTCCAGTAAAGATTTCGACGACATTCTTAGCCGTACCAACCACGGGAGTCACATCGAGTCCAACATGGACCGCACCCGGGATAAGGCCCTTCTTGCGGATCTCATACGCGGCCAGGCCAACGGCAAACAGCGACCCGATAATTGGAATCGGTTTGATCAGGCGCTTAGCAATTCCCCAACCACCCGCCTTGAAGAGTTTTCTTTTTACCGTCGTAGCCATTTGGTTTCCATCCGCTCCTCATACTCTAATCGCTGAGCGGCTATTTGCAACCATAAAGATGAGATATTGCCCCAATAAGTTGTGTGCTAGCATTGACTGCTCGCAAATCGTGAAAAACTGCACCGCCATCCGTTTCCTCCTGGTAATCACCTGCGTTGCGGCCCTCTTTATAAGCTGCAATCGTGACAGTGGTCCAACCGCGAGTCGGCTCCTCATCTATACGCCCCACGGGCAGGATCTGCTGCGGGATTTCATAGCCCGATATAGAGAACAGCATCCAGATGTTGAGATCCAGTTTCTCGACATGGGGTCTAGAGAAATCCTTGAACGGCTCCGTGCAGAACGGAATCGCCCTCAGGCTGATCTTTGGTGGGGTGCTGCTCACACGACCTTTCACGTCGCAGCCGAGGAAAACCTGCTTGCCCAGTTTAGACCTTCGTGGGCGGACAAAGTGCCAGATTCCAGCAGGGACCCGCAGGACCGCTGGCATGGAACCTACGAAACACCAGAAGTCATCGTCTATAACCGCGAAGCCGTGTCTGCTTCTGAAGCCCCGCGCGACTGGGACGATGTGCTGGATCCAAAGTGGCGGGACAAGGTACTTATTCGCAACCCGAACCCTTCGGATACGATGCGGGTTATCTTCGGCAGTATTATCTGGCGGTACTACAAAAGCACTGGCTCGCCCGACCAAGGATATGAATGGTTGCGCAGGCTAGATCGCAACGTTCATGAATACACAGCCGACGGGACTCTGTTGATGCAGAAACTGGCGCGCCAGGAGGGACTGGTAAGCTTCTGGGATTTGCCCGACGTACATTTGTACAAAGAACAAAAGGGTTTCCCGCTGGATTACGTACTTCCGGCGAGCGGGACACCCGTCGTCACAGACGGAATTGCCGTTGTGCGGGGCACGCAGAACGAATCAGAGGCTCAAAGATTTTACGAGTTCGTGACAACACCCGAAAGTCTGATACATGCTGCCCACAAGTACAATCGAATTCCAGTGCGCTCCGATATTGATCGTTCTCAATTGCCTGAATGGATGAACGAGCCATTCACTCGTCTGGAGTTGGATTGGGACCTGCTGCGCAAAAACGGAAACGAATGGATCCGCTACTGGGACACCGAAATCCGTGGAAGGAACCGATAGGCTGTGCCGAGACTGTGATGCCCCCGCTCTTGTCGCTCAATAATCTTTCAAAACGGTTCGGCCAAACCAGCGCCGTGGTTGATGTATCCCTCGACGTCGAACGTGGCGAGTTCTTTGGTCTGCTTGGGCCATCCGGATGCGGCAAGACAACAACCCTGCGAATGATTGCTGGGCTGGAGGAGCCAGATACCGGTACGATCAGCTACGAGGGCAGAAACTTCACCGGAGTTGCGCCCGAACGGCGTGGCTTTGGCATGGTCTTCCAAAACTACGCACTGTTCCCCCACCTGAATGTCTTTGAGAACGTTGCCTTTGGTTTGAAGGCTCGGCACAAGACGAGAACAGAAACCGCAGAACGAGTAGCTGCTGCACTTGACCTGGTACAGTTGCCGGGTTACGCCGGAAGGCGCATTGACGAACTTTCTGGCGGCCAACAACAGCGAGTAGCAATCGCGCGAGCAATTGCTATCGAGCCCGCGTTGTTGCTCTTCGATGAACCCCTTTCAAATCTGGACGTTGGCCTGCGCGAAGAGACCCGCGGTGAACTGCGTGAACTAGTGACCCGGTTAGGCCTGACTGCCGTATACGTAACTCACGATCAGGAAGAGGCGTTTGCACTGTGCGATCGGATCGCGGTCATGGTTGGTGGCCACTTAAGACAAACGGGCAAACCGCGAGAACTCTATGAGCAGCCATCGCAACTGTCAGTCGCGCGCTTTCTCGGTCGTAACAATCTGATAAAGGCGGTGCGTCTAAGCTCCCGGAACGCAACCGTGGCCGAGTTCAAAACGTTGGAAGGTGAACACACGCTCCGGTTGCGCGCTCCAGAGCACCTGGCGCCATTAAACCAGCCTTGTTATTTAGCAATCCGCCCGGAACACGTCGAAATAAGGAAGGGACCTGTCAGCGGTGAGAATTGTTTTCCGGCAGAATTGCGCGAGATCAATTTCGCAGGCGCCACGTCCACCGTGCGCGTTGATGCAAAAGGACTAGCGCTTGAAGCGCTGGTTTTGCGACCAAATGGATTGGATGTGGGAGATTCTTGTCTCGTTCAACTGCCGATTGAGCATTTGTCATTGCTGCAGAACGAGTAGTCTTCGGCTCTCCATAAGTACAAGCAAAAACCCCTTTTCGAAAGCCTATGCCGCGGCTTCCTTCGTCAAGACTACCACTACTCCTCATCAGCATCGTCGTCCTGACATATGGCGTCGTCTATCCGACAGTTGAATTGGTCCTTTCATCGCTGCAGCAGGATGGACGTTGGACCCTCTCTCACTACACCTCAGTTCTGTCTCAATCTATTGTGCTGGAGTCTATCTTCGCCAGCGTTGGTATATCTCTATTAAGCGTAGTGGGCTCGGCTCTGATCGGGATCCCGTTGGCATTTCTCTTTGAACGATTTTCCTTTCCCGGTCAGCGTGTGTTTGCAGCGCTGGCGGCGATGCCACTGGTCCTGCCGCCGCTAGTCGGGACAGTTGCGTTCATATTGCTCTGCGGTGAGTCAGGCATTCTGGCCCGTCTGATGCAATCTGCATTTAACCTACAGACTGCGCCGTGGTCACTACAAGGTTGGACAGCACTGCTCCTCTTTCATACCTACACCATGTATCCGTTCTTCTACATTTTGACCGGAGCAGGCTTGAGAAGAATTGATGCAGGACTAGCCGAAGCGGCAAGAGTACTAGGCGCCAACAGGGCGCAGGTTATGTATCGCGTAGTGCTGCCGCAGTTGACCCCCTCCTTGCTCGCCGCTGGCCTGCTGACGTTCATGACCTCGATGGCATCGTTTAGTGCGCCCCTCCTTTTTGGTGGCAGTGTTCGCGTTCTGACGCTGGAAATCTTTACGGCAAGGCAACGAGGCGATACCACCCTCGCCGTGACAGAAACAGTAATTCTCGGCGTAATCTCACTCGGGGCCTTGTTGCTATTTCAACGTTACGAAGGAACCAGAAAGTTTGCCGCCGCAGCAATGAAGGGCGCCCCCAGAACTCAACGGCGCATCACACGGGGCCGGGCGCGAACCGTGGCAGTAATTCTAAGCGTGGCCTTCTCCATCATCCTTTTTCTTCCCATCGCTACTCTGCTTCTGGTTAGCTTTGCTCGCGACGGTCAGTGGACCACCCAGACATTCCCGCCCACCTATACTCTCGCGAACTTCACAAAGGTTTTGACCGATCCATACGCGAGCGAAGCCTTTACCAATAGCCTTCTGATGTCCTCCGTTGCCGCCGTAGCGGCCTTTGTGTGGAGTTTCTGCGTCGCGACTCTCGTAACTGGGAAAGGCTCGCGCGCCTGGAAGCGGCTGCTCTCTTTACTGGTGCTAGTTCCCTGGGCGCTTCCCGGAACGGTTGTAGCTATTTCGATCGCAGAGGCTTATGGCAAGCCAAGCCTCTTTTTGGGTTCGTTTGTGTTAGTAGGGACCTTCTGGATACTGCCTGTGATCTACTTTCTCCGCTTCATGCCCCTAGTAGTTCGAGCGGTGCAGTCAAACATGGAGCAACTCGATCCAGTTCTCGAACAAGCGGCCGCAAGTTTGGGGGCGCGATGGTGGCGACGCCTGACCCGTATCACCTTGCCACTTGTCTGGCCCGGGGCTGTAGCTGGGACTCTGCTGGCGTTCGTAATCGCAATGGGCGAGTATGTCGCTTCGGTGCTTGTGTTCGTCCCTGCGAACCGTCCCGTGTCCATTGCAATTGCGTCTGAGTTGAGGAACTTCAATCTGGGTGCGGCCGCAGCATACGGAGTGGTTCTAATAGCGATCATTGGCATTAGTATGCTCGTTGCCGACAAACTCGAGCGTTGGCATTCCTGAGGTGAGTTCAAGTTGGAGAGATTCAGAGTGACAGATTCAAGAGCCAAACGAAGGTGCATTGGAAGCGGTCTGATTGCGGTTCTGGTTATTGCAACCATTTGCCAACCGGCGATATTTACGGTCAGGTACCAGGAGCCTGCATTGGCTGAGACCGCCTCGAAGCCAACGGTCAACGAAGCCAACCTGCGACAAGCAGTGCTTGATCTTCTTAGTCCCTGGACGATCATGTGCGTAGCCGCACACCCGGACGATGAAGACGGCACCACTTTGACCGTGCTCAGAAGAAGGTATGGAGTGCACACGGTGACCTTGTTCTCTACTTATGGTGAGGGTGGACAAAACGCCATCGGACCGGAACTATATGAAGAACTCGGGGTTATTCGTGAAGCTGAAACTCGAAGAGCATCAGCAATCCAGGGGTCGCAACCGCATTTCCTTGGATTGAGGGACTTTGGGTTCTCAAAATCCGCGGACGAAACGTTCCGCTTTTGGAACCGCGAAGAAGCTTTACGTCGAATGGTTCTGAAGATCAGGGAGTTGCGTCCGCACGCCATCATAACCAACCACGATATGACGAGTGGTCACGGTCATCATCAGGCTACGGGGAGGCTTGTGTTGGAAGCATTTGATGCAGCGGCAGATCCCCAAAAGTTTCCCGAACAGCTCAGCGCCGTAGGCGTTTGGCAGGTGAAGCGACTGTTCGTCCGCGCCCGTCGTGGTTCGAGCGGATCCCCAACAGCACCCGAAGAAGCTGTAGTCATAGATCCAAACGAGACTGATCCGGTACGCGGCACAACTTTTGGCGAGCAGGCCCTGTTGGCCTTGCAACAACACGCCAGCCAGGGCCCCTGGCCAAAGTCAGTGCGCGACTGGTTGCGCATGCAGAACAATCAGACGGGGAAACTGAACCTTATCCGCTACCGATTTGTGAAGCAGGCTCGTGAGCAGGAGACAGCCACAGGAGTGTATGTTCCATTCGTCTACGGCCTCGCACCGCCCCTGAAGATCACCCCACCGTCTGAGCTAAATGAACTCCCGCTGGAGCCCGACGAGACACTGAGCGCGCTGATTCGTTGGTCAAGAGATCTTCCCAAATCGAATTCAACCGATATTGATAAATCGGCGTCGCTGAGAAAGAAGCTAGATCGTGCGTTAGCGGCGGCGTCTGGCGTATCGCTGTCGATCTCCTCTGGCGCACTGCTGGTACCGGGCCGCAAGACAAGTGTCACCGTAACTTTGACAAACACCGGTGCAAGCGTTTTTCGTGTCCACAGCCTCTCGCTCAGCGCGTGGGAACCCTATCAGAGGGTAGAGGCCGCCGAACACTTACTGGCCGACACGGAGACGACTGCCAATGTGGAGGTGCCAACACCAGTAGACGTGCTTTTAAGCGTTCCCAAGGCTAAACATCTTTACGATGGACTGCTTTCGGGTAAGACCGTCCGGGCCCAGGCAGATCTCGAACTTGATCCTGGCATCCGATTTCAATTGAACGCTCGACTGAATCTTGATGTGGCTCCGGCAGTTGAAATCGTCAACGTATCACCGCAGCCCATAGTTAAAACCCCAGCTACGAACAACCGACCCATCGCGCTGAAGATCAACCTCAAGAACCATACTGAGGAGACCTTTGTAGGAGCCTTGAAGCTAACGAGTCCGGCGTTCCGAATATTCGAGTTCGGTAAGCAAGTCTCGCTGGCCGCGGGCGAATCGCAAACTGTTGCATTAGAGGCCAATGCAACCATCGCGAATAGAACCCCAAGACAAGGCAAGGGCTCTGGATCAACCGTTGTTTCAGTGGAAAAGCTCGATTCCAATGTGCAGATAGTCAATGAAGAAATTCCGGTAGTTCGAAGTAATGCGCTTGTAAGGTCTAACCTCCGCGTGGGCTACATTCCGAGCTTTGATGACACACTTGAAACCGCGTTGACGGCACTAGGCGTGGAAGCGAAGTCGCTAACCATGGACGAAGTTCGGGAATCCAATCTGAGCATCTATGACACGATTATTGTCGACAACCGCGGGTACGAGGCCCACCCTGAATTGGTGAGCAATAATAGTCGCCTGTTACAGTTTATCTCTGATGGCGGGACGCTCTTGGTTTTCTATCACAAGGACAGCGAGTGGAATCCAAGCGAGCGAAGGTCGCGCCCACAATTAGCCCCGCTTCCTATACTGCTCGGCGGAGAACGCGTGACAGAAGAAGATGCTTCAATTCGACTTCGGATGCCTTCCCATCGAATGCTGAATCATCCAAACCGGATCACGCAGAGAGACTTTGGCAATTGGGTCCAGGAACGTGGGCTTTACTATCCCAGAGAATGGGATGCCGCGTATCAGATGTTGTTTTCGACAAACGACACAGGGGAAAAGCCACTCTCCGGCGGTTTACTGGTCGCAAACTACGGTAAAGGGAACTACATCTACACGAGCATGGTTTGGTACCGCCAACTCAGGGAAGGACACCCTGGGGCCTATCGAATGTTTGCGAATATGATCAGTTATGTGAACAGGTAGCTTGATTTCTGGCAATTCGACTTTGTCGTCAAAGAAGAAAGGACGGGTGCTCCCCGTCCTTTCGCTAAATCGCTCAAGGTTGACTCGTACTTTTACGTCGCCTCTTGCTCAACGGCCGTTTCGCCTTCCAGCTTGGCCTGCGCGCGCTCTAGGAACACCCGGATCATCTCTTTCACCCGCTTCTGCATTTCAGCGCTTATGGCTCCTTCTCCGACCAATGCAGCAAAGCGATGCAGGTCCTTTGCTTGCGCGCGCCGTAATTCGACGTGTTGAGCGATGCGAATGAGCACTTTGTGTCCGCGCTCTTCAAAAGCAGCGGCGTATCGCAGATAGTTCTTCATTTCCGTGCGCGCGGGAGACCACTCTAAGCGCTCGGGCCGATCATCAGTCTTCTCAACGGTAAAGCTGGCGTGCACGGGCCCGATCACTGGTACTTCCGCCCGCACTACCCACCGCATAATGCCACCCGCCTCCTTGCGAATGCCTTCGATACCGGGCATAAGTTCTACGAAGTTACGCAGCTCGCCAAAAAACTCTCTGGCCCGTTCGATCGTGGTCTTCAATTCCATCTGCTCTGTGTACGAGGCTTTTATCCGAAACATCCATTCCCCCTAAATTACCGAAGCGCATGCTTACCGTGTTAGCGTTATGTGCGCTCCGCGCGCTATCGATAAATTACACGATGAGTCGACGGTAGTAAACTGACATTTTTTGTAACGGTAGCCAAAGCAAGCTGACTGAGCCTTCCGCTCTGGCTCAAGGTGCAGTAATGTTCGTTTTTCTGAGCGATCAAAAGACTGAACGGATCGAGTTGTAATGATGACTAATGAACACACGTGTCCGAACTGCGGTACATCGACCATGAAAGGATGGAAAGATTTAAATGACGAGGAGAAGGAGGTGGTAAAGCGCCTACCCGCAGCCTCCCAAGAGGATGATGAAGAGCGCCAACAAATGAACCGCTGGTGCACTCGCTGTTGGTACGAATCCCGCGCCCGCGAGAACCAGGCGTGAGGGATTGAAGCTTGCGTAGTTCTCATGTGAAATCTGCAATCGTCAATCTCCACCACTTCCCGTAATCCGCTCGTACGCACCCCGTATCTCCTCCATGTGGCCGATGATCGTTCTCGAAAGCTCACCAGCCGACCCGAACCCAAGTTTCGCTGCGATGTCTCTGGTCACCACATGGTCGGTGCCGGGCAATCTGGCCGATCTTCCCACAATCAGCCGCAGTTGATGGTCCACCGCCCGCAGTAGCCCGTAACCACCAGCCAGCGCTTCGTAGTCTCCCGGAGTAAGGGAACCTGCCGCTTCGAGACGCTCTAATGTCGAGCGAGTAGACCGATCCTCTCCTTCATCCGGAATGTCATCAGCCAGCTGTAGGAATCTGGCTGCAAAGTAGACGTCGAGCATGCCGCCAGCCGCATATTTGATATCCAATTCCCCTGGTCGGATACGCCTTCCCTTTTCAGCCTCTAAACGGTCGCGTACACGCCGCGTTTCTTGCTTCAACTCAGCAGCCGGCTTCTGACGCGCATTTTCATGAATAGCGTGTCGCCCGTGTGTCTCAATCATTCGCCCCAGTTCCAGGTCCCCAGCTACGGCGCGTAACTTAACGTATGCCAGCCATTCCCACACATCCGCGCGCGACTTTGCATAGTCTAAAAAGCCTTCGGAACTTACCACCAATGGACCACTCTGACCGTTAGGGCGCAAGCGCAAATCGACGCGATAAAGATAGCCTTCGCGTGTCACGTTCGAGAGCGCTGCAATCATCAATTCAGCGAGTCGGGCGTACGCCTCCTCTTTTGTGAGTAACGCTATGGGCGAGTTAACCAGAGAGTCGTAGACGATGATTACGTCCAGGTCAGACCCATAATCAACACCGGCAGTACCTAGTCTGCCCAATCCAAGGACCGCAATGCGTGGGCCAACGAACCGCTCAAACCGCCGGGCCAACTCTCGTCTCGCAATTAGATAAGCAACGTTAATGCTGGCGATTGCCAACTCGGTCTGAAAACGGTTGGATTCGAGAACACTGATTTTACCTTTAGCGTCCGCTTGACCGATCTCCAACAGCAACTTCAACCATTGAAGACGGAACGCGGAGAGCTCATTCGGGTAGTGCTTCTCACGATCCACCGCACTTCGAAGCAGAGCTCGATAATCACGGCCCCCTTTTGTCTGCAATGACTTCAGCAGGGCTGGATTGTTCGCCATAATCTCGCCAAAAAATTCAGACGCCCCGCACAATTGCACCAGATCGCGCAGGAGTTCCTCTGATAACTCAATATCTTCGGTGCTCTTCTCCATTGATGCAGCAACTCGCGTAACGAGTCTGATTGCTCGTTGGGAATTCAGTGACTTAGCTGCCTCATGCTTGACGACGTGCGAAATCTGCTCAAAGCGGTGATTTTCTGGCCCGCTGAGGCTGGCCATGTGCCTTGACAAACTCCGCACGGTGGATTTCAGGACGCTTTCTTCGGGATCGCCACCTTCTACGCGTTGGCCTCGTACCGTTGATGAATAATCACGCTGATCGACATCGGCTCCCACCTCTTGAAAGACTCGATCAAAGGCATTGCGGACATTCGCTGTGTGTACGGCAAGGGTGGAATCGAATTCAGCGAGTACATTTCGACCAGCGAAGTCCATTCGCATTGCGACCAGGCGACGAGCATCATCTCCCACCGGCACGTTATGTGTTTGCAGTCCATGCTCCATCTGCAAACGATGCTCCAGCTTTCGGAGGAAAGCGTAAGCCTCCGAAAGCTTCGAGCGTTCGTCCTCTGTAATTAGATCGCGGTCTGCAAGTCTTCCCAGGCTGATCAAGGTGTGTGGGGCGCACAGCCATTCGTCATGACCTCCGTAAGCCAACTGCAGCGCTTGCGCAATGAACTCGATCTCTCGAATACCACCGCGGTGCAACTTCACGTTGAAGCCCACATCTGACGCCCTATAGCGATCGATCTTCTGCTTCGCTAGACGAACACTGGCGAGAGCCTCCCCGACTGGGACATCGAGCCGGAAGACGGCTTTCTGTACGGCCCCGAAAAAACGTGCGTACAAACTCGACGACCCCGCGGCCGCCCGTGAGCGAATCAGCGTCTGCCGCTCCCAAGCCTGCGCCTTGTCGCGGTAATAACGGACTGCTTCTTCGTAGGAACACGCAAGAGCACCGTCACGCCCGTGCGGGCGGAGTCGCAGATCCACGCGATAGGCTGCACCTTCACCCGACGGTTGGCCTACAAACTTCACGATGGTTTCGGCTAGTTTGACGAAGTACTCTCGATTTGTTACCTCCCCTCGTTCCCCTGATCCTGATGTGTTTCCTTCATCTGAATACAGAAACATTAGATCAATATCTGAAGCGTAATTGAGTTCGCTAGAACCAAGCTTTCCCAGTGCCACGATCGAAAGGTCCGCCGTGGCTACCCTTCCCCGTTCGTCAGTTCTTCGCGGTGAACCGAACAAGTTATCCAAATCTTGCCGAGCCAGATTGAGTACATGATCCAGCACGGCATCTGCTACGTTCGACAACTCTTCAGTTGTTTCCACGATTGTGTGAATCCCGCGAATGTCGTGAAGGTAGGTTCGAAGTAGCTCGCGCCGGCGAAAGCGCGCCAGAACGGCGGGGATAGCCAGCGAAGAGTGTGTCAAAGCAAATCGAGCAAGAGATTCTTTGAGCTCTTCACGAGTCCTCACACGCGCATTCAGTCGCTCTCGATGTAACCAGGATATGTATTGGGGATTCTGCTCTAAAGTGGTTGCCAGCAGTGGGCTCCATGCAGCGAGTGCCAACACGTCTGCTAGCAGTCCCCGTTCGCGCGACAATAGCTTTCGGGTGGGGGGATGATCCTGTTCAATGCGGTGCAGGAAGGCGCGCGCGCCGTTCTGATCCGGCAGGTTGCTAATCAGAAACCGTACGTCATCGTTGGGGGTTGGCACGAGATTATGATACGCGTTTTTTGCACTTCGGCAGCAAGGGCGGCGGCTCGAGCGTCCAAGTGGAAAGCGGCGGCGCGGGCTTGGCGCCCTTGCCGCCGCACTCCAAAGCCGCTCCAAATCGATCTAGATATCGAAGTAAAGACTAAACTCCAATGGATGCGGGCGCATTCGCATCGGGTTTATTTCCCGCTCGCGCTTGTATGAGATCCAGCGTTCAATGAGACGAGGACTGAACACATCCCCCTTCAAGAGAAAATCGTGATCCGCCTCTAACGCAGCCAATGACTGATCCAACGAGCCTGGCAGCGTCGGCACGTCCTTCAACTCCTCTGGCGACAGGTCATAAATGTCCTTTTCCAGTGGTTCACCGGGATCGATGCGGTTCTGAATTCCGTCTAAACCGGCCAACAACATTGCTGAAAAGGCGAGATACGGATTGCAAGATGGATCTGGTGGCCTAAACTCAAGCCGCTTAAGTTTGGGATTGGCGGAGAACATGGGAATCCGGATCGCGGCGGAACGATTTCGTGCCGAGTATGCGAGGTTGACCGGGGCCTCAAAGCCGGGGACAAGACGCTTGTAGCTGTTGGTGGTCGGGGCTGCAAAGGCAACAACGGTCGCCGCGTGCTTCAGTAAGCCGCCAATGTAAAACCGCGCCATTTCAGACAGCCCAGCATAACCATCGCCAGCGAACAAAGGCTTCTCACCCTTCCACAGAGACTGGTGACAGTGCATACCCGAGCCGTTATCACCAAAAAGTGGCTTAGGCATGAACGTCGCAGCCTTACCATATTCGAATGCAGTATTACGGACTACGTATTTGAAGATCTGCAAATTGTCCGCAGTGCCTAAGAGGGTAGAAAAGCGGAAATCAATCTCACATTGCCCGGCAGTCGCAACCTCATGATGGTGACACTCAACAGTGATGCCGCAATTCGCTAACGTCAAAGAGATCTCTGAACGCAGGTCGTTTAGCGTATCGATTGGTGGAACCGGAACATATCCTTCCTTTGGGCGGATACGATAGCCAAGGTTAGTTCCCTGGAACTCATTAGCGTCACGCCCACTATTCCAATGCCCTTCATCTGAGTCGATCGCGTACCCGGCGGAATGCTGCTCGTTGTAGAACTTCACTGAATCGAACACGAAGAATTCGGCTTCCGGCCCAAAGTAGGCAGTATCGGCAAGCGCGGTAAACTTTAGATAGTTCTCGGCGCGGACTGCTACCGACCTTGGGTCAAACGCGTAACCTTCTTTAGTAATCGGGTCGACGGCATTTCCTATCAGACAGAGCGTGGGCTGCTCCGAGAAGGGATCCATCCAGAAACGAGTGGGATCTGGCACCAGGAGCATGTCAGACTCGTGGATAGCCGCCCACCCGCGAATGGACGAGGCATCGAAACCGAAGCCACCGTCAAAAGTGTCTTCACCCAGTTCGCCAATGGGGAAGGTTAGGTGTTGCCACGAGCCAGGGAGGTCTGTGAAGCGAACAGACACGAATTTTGCGCCCTGGTCAGAGGCATATTTCAAGACAGTCTTAGGGTTCATTTTTTCTCCTGAAGGGGTTTTGGGAGTGTTAGGGGTGCTCTTCGCCCCGAGGTGCTATTTGGTGCGAAGCAATGGAAAACCTGGTGCGGGCAAGAACCGAACGTCATACCGCGACGCGCGAAAAAACATGCATTATAGTTGTGGAGACAGGCATGTCAAGCACTTTGATCATACGGCAAACTGCCAGCCCTGAGATACCTTGCGTTAGCTGTCTTCTTTACCTTAGGTCAGTTACAAGCTGTCGCGATTCCACTTTTTCATAAGCGCACTAACTAAACCTTTAACCCTTCATCACTTAGCCGCAGCCGGTAGGTTCTCAGGCACAAAAAAGTTATAGACCGCCTGACCTGTTTTCTGTTACATTGCGCGACTAAAGCGTTCCACCCAACGAATCTCCGCTAATCGAATTCGGATGATGTACAGCTACGCTTTAGCTGAATAGACCTACTTTGTTTTTTGCAGATAAGGCAGGAGATTGTTAATTGACGACGGCAATTGAGCAGACGCTCGAAACTTATGGCATTGAGAATTGGGGGGCTGGTTACTTTGACGTAAATCGCAAGGGAAATCTGATAGTCCGTCCCACCGAAGGTGATCCCCGGTCCGCCGACCTAAAGGAGATCGTCGATGATCTCGCCAAACGAGGCATAGGGGCCCCAATCCTCCTTAGATTTCCCCAGCTGGTTGCTTCGCAAGTCAGAAAACTTCAGCGCGCGTTCAGCAGGTCAATCCGCGAGTTTGAGTATCAGGGTTCGCACATGTGCGTTTACCCGATGAAGGTGAACCAACAGCGTTCCGTCGTCGAGGAGTACTTGCGGGAGGGGTCGCGATATGACTTCGGCCTGGAAGCCGGTTCTAAGGCCGAACTCTATGCCGCCCTGGCCCTTGAGCAAACGCGTGACAGTCTGCTAGTCCTGAACGGTTTCAAGGATGAGGAGTTTATTGAACTCGCGTTCGCAGGCGCTCGCTGCGGTAAGCGCGTCGTAATCGTCATCGAGAAGCTGAATGAATTAGATCACGTCCTCAACGTCGCGGAACGTCACGAAGGGCTCATGCCGATTCTGGGAATGCGAGTAAAGCTTTATTCAAAAGGTTCAGGACGTTGGGAAAAGTCTGGGGGCGAAGCGGCAAAATTCGGACTCACGACAACGGAGATTCTCGAGGTAATCCGCCGTCTGGAACAAGTTGACCGGATCAGCATGCTCAAGCTCCTACACTTTCATATCGGCTCGCAGCTCACCGATATCAAGCGCATCAAGAACGCAATGAAAGAAGCTGCTCGCGTCTACGCAAAGATTTTCCAGATGAAGGTCCCGATCGACCTGCTGGACGTCGGCGGCGGAATGGCAGTGGATTACGACGGGTCAAAGACTGCTTTCGATTCTTCAGCTAACTACACCGCGCAGGAATTCGCTAACGACGTCATCTATACGATTAAGCAGGTGTGCGATGACGAAAATGTGCCGCACCCGACAATCATCCAGGAGTCGGGCCGGTTCTTGGCCGCGTACCATGCCATTCTTATTACGAATGTGCAGGATGAGATCGAAACCGTTGTGGAGGACATCACTCCCATCGAAATCGACCTGGATGACCCACAAGTTGTCACAGAGCTAGGCGATTTGAGGGAATCCATCACTGTGAAAAACTATCGCGAGTATTACCACGATGCGCTGGAACACCGTGAAGAGCTGTTTACTCTCTTTAATCTGGGTCTCATTAGCCTCGAAGACCGCGCCAAAGGTGAGGTGTTGTTCTGGGACGTCTGTGAACGCGCAGACAAGTTTGCACAACAAGCTAAATATGTTTCAGAAGAGTTTGACGATCTGCGCCGGCTGCTCTGCGCGAAGTATTTAGCAAATTTCTCGGTGTTCCGGTCGGTTCCTGACCATTGGGCGCTGGATCAGCTTTTTCCCATAGTTCCAATTCATCTTTTGAACAAGCCACCCACCGAATACACCACGCTCTGCGACATAACGTGCGACTCTGATGGTGTGGTCACAAAATTCGTCGACCTCCATGACGTAAAACAGGTACTCGAATTACACCCCCTGGTTCCCGGAGAGAACTACTACTTAGCGTTCATGTTGGTTGGTGCTTATCAAGAGGTTATGGGTAACAATCACAACCTGTTCGGGGCCCCTCATGAGGCGCACGTGTACATTGACGACGAAGGGTATCTCATCAAAAAGGTGATACGAGGCACCACCGTCGGCGCGGCTGCCGAACGTGCCCGTTATGAACGCAGTCTTTTGCACGATGGGTTCAGGCGTTTAATCAATCAGCGGGTGAAAGATGGAGAGCTGTCTGAAGCCGAAGGTGCCGAGTTAGCCCAGTTCTATGAATCAAAATACGACGCCTATACCTACTTGACGGTTAATGGCGCAAAGCCGCGGTCTCGCCGCCACACCGATTTTTGACAGTTTGTAACGATTCGTTTGGGTGACATTTAAAAACCCGCAATCATTCTTGACTTAAATAATTGAGAGGTTGACACCGTTCATGGTCACTCAGCGAAAACCAAAAGCCTCGAAGTACCTGACTACACCGACACGGCCAGTCCAGGTGGACCGTGATCGTTCGGTCGCCGGGTTGCTCGAGAAGATGGAAGGCGCCGGTTTTGGCGGGCGTCAGATCGCCGAAGCTCATCGCATCTGGCTCGACATGTTGGGCGACAATACAACAATCATGGTCGCAGGCGCCGGGGCATTAATACCAGCTGGCATGCGTCGGTTACTCGCCTATGTAATCAAGAACCGCTTCGTTGACGTGCTGGTGCTATCGGGTTCCCTGCTATTTCACGACCTCCACGAGACACTGGGGCGTTACCACTTTCAGGCGCACCCGAGCATGACTGACGCGGAACTGGATTCCGCCCAGATCAGCAGAATGTGGGACCTGCTCGCGAGCGAAGAGGAGTACCGCGAGGCAAACGAGTGGGTTGGCGGGTTTACCAATCAACTGGACCAGTCACGGCCGTACTCCACCAGAGAGTTTCTGCACCTGCTCGGCCGCGAGCTTGCAGAGATTGCCTCAGAAGACGGCGTTTTGACCTCTGCCTATAAAGCGAGAGTTCCGATCTTTTGTCCCGCCATCGCGGACAGCGGGATTGCTGTTGGTATCGCCGCAGCACGTTTTGAAAAGAAGAACACTTTTGTCTTCGACCTTGTTCAGGACGTGCTGGATATGGTGAACATCACCGCCCGGGCACGACTTACGGGAGTCATAAATCTCGGAGGCGGTACCCCAAAAAGCTTTATTCAGCAGACAGAGGTGTCGTCGTTTATTCTCAAGGACCATCACCAGGGTCACAAATACGCTATCCAGATTACAACCGACGCACCCCATCCCGGCGGCCGCTCAAACGCCGTTTCGTTCGACGACAGTCTTATCTACGGAAAGCTCGCTCGGGGCGCGCATACTGCGTACGTCAACTGTGACGCCACAATTGCTCTGCCGATACTCATCACGGCTCTCTCGCAAACGGCTGCGAAGTACATGAAGGGGAGGAAGCGACCAAACTTTACCTTTGGCCGCGAGCTGATCGTTGAAGTACCTTAAGCCAGTCGTTGGCTTGTCGGAACAATCACATTTGCGCTTCAACTCCTGAGAAACAAGCCTGTCGTGCGCAGGTCTATCATCCGCCCAAGGCAGAAAATGAGTAGTCTGAAATTTGCGCGGCTGTTGCTGGGATCCGAATTACGGTGAACGTGCTGCGATAGTCCTCAGTGCAACCACTGCAGAATTGCTTCTTCACCGGCTGCTGGAGAACCACCCACTACCTGAATGAAATAGTCCTCGAGCGAGATGGCCCCGCCCCGGTTGCCGTCAACCGCGATTCCCTGACGCAGTTCCGCGAGGGAGCCGGCCGCCAGGAGTTTCCCCTGCGAGATTATTGCGATGTCGCTGCACAAGCGTTCGACGATCTCCAGCACATGTGAGGTAAGGAAGACTGTCAGTCCGCGGACGGTCAAACGCGAGAGGAGATCTTTCAGCGTCCTCGAAGCGATGGCATCCACACCCTCAAAAGGCTCATCAAGAAACAGCACATCTGGTCGGTGGATCAACGCGCACGCTAACGAAAGCTTCTTCTTCATTCCATGCGAGTACTCCACGATCAGCTTGCGCGGCTCATTATGTAGATCCATAAGCTCAAGGAGTTCCGGCGATCGCTCCCCAATCTGTTGCTTTGTCAAACCATACATCCGACCAGTGAAGGCGAGCATCTCGGCGCCTGTCAGCCGTTCGAACAAGTTCAGGTCTTCAGGTACGACGCCAATAGCGCGTCTGACGGCAAGTGGCTCAGCTTCAATATCGCGCCCGAGCACTCTCACCTTGCCGCTGGTAGGAGCCAAAAGGCCAGTCAGCATTTTGATGGTTGTGGACTTCCCGGCTCCGTTTGGCCCGAGAAATCCAAAGAAGCTGCCGCGCCGAACGCTCAAATTAAGGTGATCCACGGCAACAAAATCGCCGAACCGGCGCACGAGGTCGGTTGTCTCTACGGCGAGCGTAAGTGGCTGAACTTGAACTTCCGTCATGAATGAGTTGTACGCGTTGGACAGTGGTGAGGTCAACTGGATTGGCGATTGCAGATTGAAGATTGCAGATCGGCAGGTGGGATTTGCTATCTTCAATCGTCAATCGTCAATCTTCAATGAGCGATCGTCAGTCAGCCTCAGGTTCCAGCCACTAAACCATCCAACCTAAAAGGCTTGCTCAAACCCTTCTTCGCATCGTCATGCGCATCGTAAATATCAGGACGGCTCAAGACCTGCTTATAGTGCGACAATGCCTCCTCACGTTTCCCGGCGATGTCCAGACTGCGACCAGCATTTAAGTGTGACATCGTCACAAGGGCTGGATTCGCTCCAGTAATTTTGGTTACCGCAATGAACTCGCTCGCCGCTCGGTCCGGCTTACCCGCCGTCAACAGAACCTCGCCATACTTGAAGTGGACCAGGTCCAACGCTCGTGACACAGTTTCGCGAACTGACTTGTCGCGCAGCAATTCGTCAAAAGTCAACAACGCCTCTTCCTCGGTTTTGCGCGCGAGCTCTATGTTCCCAGTCGTCCTGTGGTGAGCTGCCTCGGAAACTAGAGCGTCCGCCAATTCCAATCTTAGTAGATAGTTGCGCGGGTACTTCGAAGTCAGTTCTCGAGCTACACTCACTGCGTCCGCATAACGCCGCTCTCGTTTATATAGCAGAATCAAAAGGGACTTCGCATCATCACTGGACCAACGACCCTCCTTGGCCACACGCTCAAGGGCGGCTAAGCCTTTCTTCTTTGATCCCCGGAAACCTGTGATTCCCGCGATGAGTTTGATCGGTAGTGGCAGGGATCCGACAACGTACTCGTACAGCCCGATTGTGAGTTGGGCATCTACCCACGTCGGATCCAACTTCAGGACTTCGCTGTGACGATCAACCGCTTCATTGCCGTCGCGTAAAGCAGCAAAGTGACGTCGCTCAACGGCCTCTTCAAATGCCGCCTTTAAGCCTGCGGTGGCCGCCAGGAAATGCAGCGCTTCGACGTCTTTGGGTGTAGCTTTAAGTCGCGCCTCGGCGAGCCGGCGTGATTCGCGCGTTAGGTTGCGAAACTCTGTCACCACCTTGGGATCGACTTTGTCGTCGCCCTTTGTGTAAAACGAATCGCGGCTGTAGAGCGAGGTTTGAAGCCGGCGCGATTCGTAAAGCGTCTTGACCCAAACGCTTGCTGCAAGTAGTTGATAGCCAGCCGGGTGGTTCGGGAACAGCTGCACTATCTGGCTAAACTCCCGTCGCGCCTTTGCGTACTCAAGGTTGTATAGAGCCTCGATGCCACTGCGACGCAGGGTCTCGTACTGGGCACGTTCTTCCTCGGTCATCCAGGCATTCGATCTGATGGGTGCCGGTTGTGCCTGAATTGATCCCAACGACAACAACAAAATGCCAATCAAAGATAAAGCCTTCACGGTCCAACTCCTTACTGCGTTTTACTACACTTTAACGAAAGCTCTCGAGATACTTCACGCCAGCTCCCGTATTGAATAATACAACTCGGTCGCTCGAACGAACGTGACCTTGTTGCAGCAACCTCCGTAGCGCCGGCAGACATGCGGCGCCTTCAGGAGCGCAGAATATGCCTTCAGTAGCTCCAATCTCGCGAACGGCAGAAAGCAATTCCTCATCAGTTACTGCAACGGCAGTTCCTCCCGACTCGCGTAACGCATCGAGTATCAGGAAATCTCCAATTGCCCGGGGCACGCGCAGGCCTGACGCAACGGTGGCGGCTTTCGGAAACTCCTCCGCGAATCGACTGCCTTCCTCAAAAGCCCGGACAATTGGTGCACATCCGGCTGCCTGGACGCTCACCATGCGCGGTCGTTTGCTCCCAATCCATCCCATCTGCTCCATCTCAGCGAACGCCTTCCACATTCCAATTAATCCAGTTCCTCCGCCGGTGGGATAGACGATGATGTCCGGTAGACTCCAGTTTAGTTGCTCAGCCAACTCGTAACCGAGAGTCTTCTTTCCCTCTACACGGTAAGGCTCCTTGAGCGTTGAAACATCAAACCAACCTTCAGCGTCTTTGCGTCGAGCCACCTCTCTACCGCAGTCGGTGATTAGTCCAGCCATCAAAGTTACGTCGGCGCCAGTTTGTTCGCACTCGATTACGTTGGCTAGTGGCGTATCCGCCGGCATGAAGATATGGCACTCAAGTTCAGCCCGAGCTGCATATGCTGCAAGCGCTCCGGCGGCGTTTCCTGCCGAGGGCACCGCCAACTTCTTAACCCCAAGCTCTTTAGCCATTGAAACAGCCGTTGCCATCCCTCTTGCCTTGAAGCTCTGCGTAGGATTCTGCGATTCATCCTTGATGTAAAGCTGCTTGACTCCAACGTTTCGGCCGAGTCGTTCGGCCCGAAGGAGTGGCGTCCAACCTTCGCCAAGAGAAATGATGTTTTCATCGGACTGAACCGGCAACACCTCTCGGTATCGCCACAAATCGGGCCGCCTCCCGACGAGCGTCTGCTTGTTTAAGTTTCGGCTCGCCCGATCAAGATCGTAACGAACCAGCAGTGGTTTACCGCAATCGCGACAGAGGTTCAGCAATCGTTGTGCCTCGTGTCGCAAACCACAGGCACCACATTCGAGATGCGTTACATTCAAGTTTGGTTACCTGTTTCTATGAATTCTTCAACGCCTCGCGAGAATGATAGCCCTTGAGGGAGCGGTCTGCTATAGCCGAGGCAGGGGTTTAACGGTGTCGACCGTGAAATTGCGCGGCCTTCAGGTGGAGTCTAAATCTGGCATCCTGCGTGGACACTTCCCGGCTGAGGAATTAGCGACCTTGAACCACCAACCAACGAGCCACGCCTACGTGGAGATATCCTGACCGCCCTCTCCTGCGCCAACATGATCCAGGTCGTAGATGCGTATCGTCTCGGCCGTCGGATCGGAAAGAAAAGTGAACGAGTAACCCGCCTGGGCAAGCATGTTCCGGTTGGTTTCCGGCGTGTCGACACTGATAGCAACTGGATGATCAGAAGGATGGCGCTGAGCCCGTAGAGGAGCAGGTTGGCCCAAGGAAAGTCGCGTGTGGTCGGCCAGTTAACAAAAAGAAGGGGAAAACTCAGAAACCCAAATACGCTGAGTAGAAAGCCTGCCCAGAGCTGCCAATTGAACCTTTTCATTTCCAATTGCCGATTGCCGACTGCCGATTGTTCACGCATTCACTGGCAAATCTACAATCGGCAATTAGCACTTCGAGAGGCGTGTCACGCCTTCTTATGGCACGCCGTGCATTTTAGGGTCGTTGGTGCAGTTTTGACTTCAGGTCGTGCTTTGACTACCTGGTCGTGACAGCCCGCGCACGCTCGATGGAAAGCCTGCTGGTTTGTAACGGTGATTATTGCCGTTGAGTTCTCGCTCTTGATCTGAGGAATCTCTGGCCAAAGAGTGGGCTTTTCTTCCTTTCGAGCATGACAGTGTCGACAAGGGGTCACTTTCGTGCCGGGTTCCTTCGCCAGCAGTTCTGCCGTCAATGTCGTCGTTCGATCGGGAGGATAAGCTGTGAGGTGCGGTAACATCTTTTTTGCTTCCGCTTCAGGCTGTTCAACGTGGTGACACTCGATACACTGGCTTGGCCGCATCCCTTCGATGTTGTAGTTCTTCGTTGTGTGGTTAAGGTGGCTGAATGTCACTTTACCTAACGCGGCCTTTTCCGAGAGGACCATGGTGTCTGGCACCTTAACCGCGTCTTGACCGTTCGTACCCAGGTTGTTTGTAAGCCCGGTCAGATGTGTGCCAGATTGGGAAGCACCTTCGAAAGCAATCAGAAAAATCGCGGTGGCGATTGTGGCGAAAGACAGAATAAACTTGCCGAATGGATGTTGAACCATTTGCGCTGCCTCCTCTGCAAATATCCACAGCTAACGTTCACCGAGAGCAATGAGGTGTACGTTGGCCCAGAAAGTCGCCCGTGAGGTTAGCAACAATAGTGCACTGCAATCGTGAAGATTTATTGTTTTTGTTGTTGCCTAATGTTCGCGCGAACCAAAAAAGACTGAACTTGGAAACGCGGCTAATGTACTCGAAAAAGTCTTTCACGCCAAACAACGGTCCCAGCAGATCCGAAAAACATTTTGGAGGACGTTGCCGTATTACTTATTGATGTCTGAGCACAACCCATATGAGGAGAATCTCCAACGTGACACCAGTTTTCCGTAATCATCTCCGAGTCAGTGGACTCCTGGTTCTGCTTTTCCTTGCATTGCTTAACCCGGGATCTGTAGCGAGCCAGCGAGCGGCAACAGCCGCGAGACTCAGCCAGCCTGCTACAACGCTCTCGAGCGTCGAGCGCAAAGCCACCAATCGCGTGCGCCTACAAACCATTCGCGAAATAACCACCCGACTGACTGACAAGGAATTTGAGGGACGGGGGACTGCCCAACCAGGCGCTGACCGGGCCGCCGCTTATCTGGCGCAGCGGTTCGCAGCCTTCGGATTGAAACCCCTCGGCGACAACGGCACGTTCCTCCAGCCGCTGAAATTCAGAATCGCGGAAGTCTCCTCGGCTACGACAGTGAAAGTCGGAAACTCAGCACTGGTCCACGGTGAGGATTACGTCCTTCTCCCACCCTATCAGTCGGAGCAGTTGGACATTACCGGTAGCGTAGTTTTTGCCGGTTACGGTGTCGCTTCTCAAGAGCTGAGCCGAGACGATTTCGCTGGCTTGGACTTGAAAGGCAAGGTGGTAATTGTGCTTGGAGGACAGCCGCAGGGTGTAGATATGACGTTGTGGAGGCGTGCCACCAATGCGCAGGCGCGGGCCATGAATGTCTTTGGACGCGGGGCAGCCGCGATGATAGTAGCCAATGCCGGCACAACAGCCCAACCATTTGCGACTATAGCTAACTATCTTTCGCGACGCCGTGTGAGTCTGGCTTCGGCGCCGTCGACTACGATTAAAGTTCCGCCGGTTCTACTGTTCAGTGACGGTGCAATGGAGAAGGTTCTTGCAGGATCTGAAATGACCTATGCACAGGCGCTTGAGAAAGCCAAAACCGGCGCTGCCGTCTCAACTGAGTTAGGAAAGACGGCCTCGCTTGCGTTGCGCGTCAATCTTGGTGAAGCCACCAGCAGTAACGTTGTGGGAGTGCTTGAAGGTTCGGATCCAAAACTGAAAGACGAAGCAGTGGTTTACTCGGCTCACTATGATGCCTATGGGATCGATAGCCGAGGTCGTATTTATCCCGGCGCCGCTGACAATGCGTTGGGCACCGCAACGATTACAGCGATTGCCGAAGGGTTTGCGAAAGCGTTTGCGAAACCGCGCACGCGTCCTCGCCGGTCCATTATCTTTCTCGCCGTAACTGGAGAAGAGTACGGACTGTACGGTGCAGAGCATTGGGTGCGAAGTCCTACCTGGCCGCTAGATAAAGTTGCGGCAAACATCAACTTCGATGGCATAGGAACTGAGGTATATGGACCAGTCAAACGCGTGGTTGGGTTTGGCGCAGAGCATTCAGATCTGGGGGCGACTCTTGAGAACGTAGCACAAGCGTTAGGCACGGTTGTGACGCCGGATCCGATGCCCGCGGAGAATGCTTTTGTTCGGTCGGATCACTATGCGTTCGTTAAGAAGGGTGTTCCGGCACTGATGCTGATGGGTGGGCCGGAAGGTGACCTGTCGACCTGGTTACCGCGAATGAAGAAATGGATTGCGACCGACTATCATTCGGAGAGCGACACCATTAAGCCCGATTGGGATTGGACTGGCCCGCATACTTTGGCACAGGTGGGAATGGTGATCGGGCTACGTGTGGCAAATGCCGATGCAATGCCGAACTGGCTGCCGTCATCTCAATTCAACAAACCACGCGTCGGGAATTGAGTAACCATTTTTGTAAAAAAGTGCAGGTGGGGGAAGGAGCAAGCGGGATTCAACTGAATCTTTGTAAAATATCCGCTTGGCTCCTTCCTAACTGCAAACTTACTACAGGTCATTGATCGAGTCTCCGGTAGCACCCCTCCAACCCAATTATCCAATCAAACTGATGGGAGTGCGTCGGTTCTAACCACATAGATTTTTTTACTTACCGTGTTAGTAAATTACCCTGCTCAAGCGCCTTTACAATAGAGGCAGAATAAACATTGAAGATTGAAGATTGAAGATTGCCAGTTGGGGAAGTGTGCAATTTCCAATTTGCAATCGGTAATCGGCTAGCCGCACCAACAGCAATGGAAGAGGATCAGGCATTACCCCTGCCGCGGGCTCTTGCGTTGGAAGAAGCTAACACTCGCCGCAGCGGACAAAGCACGGAGGAAGTTGTTACTGCGCTCTACGAACAACTGCGCCCTTCGCTCTTCAGCTATGCCTATCACCTGACTGGTTCCGCCCGCGATGCGGAAGACCTGGTGCAGATCGCTTTCCTGCAGCTCTTTGACCAACTCAATCGCCGTTCCGACATCCGCAACATGCGTGGCTGGCTCTATCGCGCAGTGCACAGCCTTGCGGCAAGTAGTGCTCGGGTGGCCCGTCGCGACTCGTTAATTCGTGAATGGTTCTCGGATCTCGAGCCCCTCGATGAGAGAACCGCCGAAGAGGATCTGATGAGGGCGGAGGAGATTGAGCAGGCGCTCAACTTATTAGGAACAAGGGAAAGGCACTGCCTGATGCTGCGTGCAGAAGGATTGAGTTATCAGGAAATCGGAGACGTGTTGGAAATCAGCGCAAAGTCCGTGAGCGTCTATCTCGCAAGGGGGCTGAAAAAGTTTGAGGCTCAACATGAAGACAACAAATGACGGCCGCACTCCAGTGCCTCGTCACCTGGACGACGCCGATCTGATCTCCTACCTCGACGGAGAGCTTTCGCGCGACGAACAGGAATACGCCCGCACACATCTCGAAAGCTGTTGGAACTGCCGCAGTAAATTGCTGGCAATGCAAAACAGCATCGAGAATTTTCTACGCGTGCGGAAGCAAGTGCTGCCTCCTGAGATCCCGCCTTCCGGTGCTGCGGTGGCGCAGTTTCGCTGGCGTCTTTTCCAGCACGCATCGGTTCCAGTTACTCTGCGCTTACGTCTGACGACTTGGTTGAGTACTGCGCGCTGGCGCGAACTCCTACCGGATTTCATTCCGCTGCTTCGATATAGAAAGGCTGCTTTTGCAACGGCGCTGACCGCCGTAGTGCTAATGGTGGTACTGGTCGATCCGTTGCATTGGAATCGCGTTTCTGCGGACGAGCTCATGGCACGAGCCGATGCCTATGAGTTTCTGCACGAGTCTCCGTCGGGCAGAGTAGCGCGCGCGACGGTTGTTATCCAAAAGATCAATCTGGAGACGAACACTGAAAAGCAGCTGGGCCATATCGAGACCGATGACGACAGTTTAAGTTCAGCTGTTCATCTGGAGACTGAGCTTGCTTCGGGTGTCGTTTACAAAATGACAGTGCACGATCGCGACAAGTTGTCAGGGCTAGGGGTCTTCAGTGGCGACTTCGATCCTGCCACGGCCGGATACCTCAACGCGCAAAGTTGGTTTCCACGTGTGACTGTGTCGTCTTACCGGCGGCTCATTGCAGACCGAGGTTTCAAAGGGAACGACGGTGCGTTCATTACCCAGGAGGGCGAGACTTACCAACTGCATCATCCGTTCGTTAACAAGCATGCGTCCGGAATAACGGAAACTGTGCTCCTGCTGAATGCGCGGAACTATGCGCCGCGAGGTGTCAGCATCTTTACGAAGCATGGAGATGAGCAATTCGAGTATCGACTGACGCGAAAATCGTTTGAATTGGTTGAACGAACTCCGGAAGTGGCGCAGTTGTTTACTGCATCTGAGACCCTCGCCAGGAGTGCCGAAACGCCAGTTTCTACAGACAACAGAGCGATCACAGACGCCGCTAAAACAGAAACTGCAACCGTCACCCCTCCTGCTGTCGCCTCAGCTGAGCTAGAAGTTGAAGTACTGCGACTACTCAGCGAGGTGGGCGCGGATCTCGGTGAACAGGTTGAGGTGGCGCGAACTAATGAAGGAAGGCTGCGTGTAACCGGCCTCGTGGAAACGGAGCAACGAAAAGCGGAGATCCTGCGCGCTCTTTCATCAGTCAGCTCTAATCCGGTAGTTCGCCTGGATGTACAGACAGTCGCGGAAGCAGTTGCGCGTCAAAAACAGACCGGCAGCGAGCGTTCGACGACTATCGAAGGAATGGAAGTCGCGGCAGACACGTTCCCCGCTTACGCGGACCTGCGTCGAACGATGTCTGATGAAGAGGCGCGCGTTTTTGCTGCGCGAGTTGTGAGTCGCTCGCATGCTGCGATGCGTCACGCGTGGGCATTGAAGCGACTGATGGGCCAATTCTCGCGAGAAGTTCTCCGCACGCTACCGCCGGAGGCACATGCTAAATGGATCTCATTAATTAAGAACCACGCGCGGGCATTTGAGCGTGAGAGTGCAAGTCTCCGCCAGCAGTTGCAACCGGTGTTTGGTGTAGGTGGAGGAGCATCTGCTACAGGTGAGATTACGAACGATGCTGAATTGATCCGGGCCGTCGGGCAATTGGTAGATCTCGCTTCGAGTAATTACGAGGTGGTGCGTTCAGCATTCACGATAACAAACCAGTCAGCTTCAACTTCAGCGATACGGACACCGCAGTTTTGGCAATCACTTCGCACCGCAGAAGGAATCGCTGCAAAGATTCAGAACTAATTTGGAGTGCGGCGGCAAGGGCTTCAGCCCGCGCCGCCGCTTTGGATTGACTGTCCCGAAACTCCATTTCACCATGAGGAGACGCACATGATCCGCTCATCATATCTTCCCAAAGCAATTTTCCACTGCCTCCTCCTCCTCGCACTCTTACTCAGTACTCAGCACTCATCGCTCAGCACTGCATTTGGCCAATCCGCCACCGCCACACTCTCCGGCACCGTGGAAGATCAGAACAGTGCGGTGGTCCCCGGCGCAAAGGTCAAGATCATCAATCTCGCCACCGGCTTGGAACGCGAGGTAACAACAAACGACTCCGGCTCTTTCACTGTTCCTTTGCTTCCACCTAGTGCCTACACCGTGCGTGTCGAGCGTGAGAACTTCGCTCCCGTGGAGTTGCAGAATGTGATCTTGAATGTCGGGGACCAGAGAGCATTAGCCATTCAACTCAAGCCGGGAAGTATTAGCGAGATGGTGCAGGTTGTGGGTGATGCGCCGCTGATTAATGCGTCGCCAGCAGTTGCAACGACTATTGATCGGCAATTTGTCGGAAACTTGCCTCTAAATGGCCGCAGTTTCCAGTCGCTCATTTTGCTCACCCCGGGTGTCGTAGCAACTACCGCAGGGGGTGGTGGAGATCCGGGACAGTTTAGCGTAAACGGGCAAAGAGCAAATTCCAATTATTTTACCGTTGACGGCGTGGGCGGTAACATCGGAGCGGGTACCAGCGCGGGTTCTGGCACCGCTATTTCTCAAGGCGGAGCGCTACCTGGATTGACGGTTTTCGGCGGTACTAACAACCTTGCCTCGATCGACGCTTTGGAGGAGTTTACGATTCAAACGTCCAGTTATTCTGCTGAGTTCGGAAGGCAACCTGGGGGGCAGATCACGCTCATTACTCGCGCTGGAACTAACAAATTCCACGGAACGGTTTTTGAGTATTTCCGCAACGACGCTATGGATGCGAGGAATTATTTCAACCGCAAGCCGGCTCCTAAGGCTCCTCTTCGACAGAATCAATTTGGTGGAACATTCAGTGGTCCGGTGTTATTTCCACGCTTGGGTGAAGGCGGTGATCAACCTGCGTATCATGGACGAAATCGCACGTTCTTCTTCTTTTCCTACGAAGGGTTACGGCTGCGGTTGCCGACGAGTGGAATTACCAATGTCCCGTCCATACGGTTGAGGCAGGTTGCCTCGCCGACGTTACACACGATATTGAACTCATTTCCGGTACCGACGGGGGAAGAACTGCGGGGCACTTCAGGGCAACCCCTCGGTTTCGCACCCTACAACTTCGCAATATCCGACCCCATCACTATGGATGCAACCAGTATTCGGGTTGATCACACGATCGGTGGGAAGTTTCAATTGTTTGGTAGGTATAACGAGTCGCCTTCAAGCAGTACTACTCATTCGGTGCTAATTACGCCGACTCAAACTACCGCGGTTACCCGAACTTTCACGCTCGGTCTTACGTCAGCGTTAACCCCAGAACTGAATAACGAGTTTAGATTCAACCACAGTCGCCAGATTGGCGCGCAATCAAATATCTTTGACCCGCTGGGCGGCGCCATTCCTGTTGATGTCTCAGCCGTTACTTCTGGGTACACTGGCGGTGGAGCTAGGTTTGGATCTGCATCGATTAATTTCGGAGGGGGCCTGAGCTCGTTTCTTCAGTTGGGTAATTTCGCCGACTCCAATCAACGACAGATCAACTTTGTGGACAATTTATCGCTAGTAAAGAAGGGGCACCGACTCAAGTTTGGATTCGACTACCGGCGGCTCGCTAATACATATGCTCCCAGAGACTATCAGCAGTCGAGTAGCTTTAGTAGTGAAACCGACATTCGCACTGGGATTGTGAGCTCGGTCATTATCGCAGCAACGCAAGGCGCACGTCCGTGGTTCCATAATTTCTCGTTTTATAATCAGGACACATGGAATGTTTCACGCAGACTAACGTTGGATCTAGGCCTCAGGTGGGAATTAAACCCGGCGCCCGAGGAGGTTAACGGGAAACGGCCGGCAATGGCTATCGGCATCGACAATTTGCCAACGGCAACTCTGGCCCCTCCCGACGCTCCTTTCTACAGGACTTCATATACCGCCTTCGCTCCACGAGTTGGGGGTTCATATTTGTTGCGCGAGGCCATGGGACGGGAAACGGTACTGCGGGGAGGGTTCGGTTTCTACTACGATCTCGGAAGTGGTCAAGCTACTACGGGGTTTCTCACTGCCGTTCCGTCTCGCGTCACTAGGTCTCTAAGCCGCATACCCTATCCTCTATCAACAGGGTTGGCCCAACCGCCAACCTTTCCGGAGATTAAGCTTCCGATCAGCGGTACTGTGATCTCTTTAGATCCACACCTCAGACTACCTTATAGCCTTCAGTGGAACGCGGCGTTAGAGCAGTCGCTCGGGACGCAACAGTCGGTATCGGTTTCCTACGTCGCCTCTGCCGGACGAAGACTATTAGTGACACAGAGGTTAAACCAGCCTGCGGGTGTTTCCTCCGGCACACGACCCAACCCTAATTTCAATGGCACCATTGTTTTTACTACGAATGGCCCGACCTCAGACTACAATTCCTTGCAGGTGCAGCTCAGGCGTCGGCTGTCGAGGCGATTGCAAGCACTTGCAAATTATACATGGTCTCATGCTATCGACGAGGTCTCTGATGAGATAAATGGGAACCTTCTGGAGCGGGGTAACGCAAGTTTTGATGTCCGACATAACTTTTCGGCAGCAGTCACTTACTTCCTTCCTGCGGCGCAGACTGGAGGGGTTATTAAGAGGCTACTCGACGATTGGTCAGTTCACGGCGTTGTGCATGCACAATCAGGCAGACCGATCGACTTGACGGCGGGGTCCTTTGTCCGCGATGACGGCACCTTGTTTACTGTCCGACCGGATGTCGTCGAAGGCGTGCAGTTTAATGTAGATGATTCGACAGTCCCTGGGGGAAGACGGTTCAATGCCTCAGCCTTCAAATCTCCACCTCGAAACCCAGCTTTCCCGTCGGTGCCCGCTCGTCAGGGAACCTTTGGACGCAACATCCTCCGGGAGTTACCAATATTTCAAGTAGACCTTGCCTTAGCGCGAACCCTCGCGCTCTCAGAGCAACTGAAGTTACAGTTCCGGGCTGAAGCATATAATGTATTCAATCACCCGATCTTCGCAAGCTATGGCACCGCTTTCACTAGCCCGAGCACATTTGGCGTACCAGCATCAACCTTGAACATTGGGTTGGGTGGATTAAGCCCACTTTACCAATTGGGAGGGCCGCGTTCTATCCAGCTTTCTTTGAGACTGTCGTTCTAATTCTGGCAAAAATTGTAGGGTGGAGTTGAATTTTAGATAAGGCTCTTAGCAAAGGGACGGCTATGGTTTGTTCACCCAAATTGATCGTGTTCTTGGCCGTGTCGATCAGCGCTGGGCTAACGCCCTACGCTGCAATTGTCGCGCAAGATTCCGTCCGAGCGGCTCATTCCGATGGCCGCCAACTGATTCAGAACAATTGGAGCCCAGCGGGTGCCAAGCGTCCCATCAGTATCGACCATCAGTTAACAATGCGTAGACCCTCACAGGTTTTGATCTCCCCAGATGGGAAATGGGTGGCGTTTGCACTCACAACGCCGGATTTGGGCAACAACCGGTACCAGCATAACACTTACGTCGTGCCGGCTGACGGGTCAACTGGACCTCGTCAGCTGACCTATGACCGACCTCAGGAAAGGTCTTCTACACTTAGTTTGCTGCTGGCGTGGACTCCTACATCAGATGGACTGATCCGGGTGATCCGCTCAATCGCTACCGGCGGAGAAGCGAAGAGTGAACTCCGAATTCTCAACATAGAAAACGGACGGGAGAAACGGTTACTGACCGATCACGATTTACAGGGTGGGCAACTAGTGAGCAACGGTGCCAGTGGATCGGCGTTTTCCTCCAGCGGAAATCAGCTTGCCTTTCTTGTGTCGAAGACTGAATCTATTGTGCCCTCCGCACCGTCGCGCCGTGGGATAGACATTCAAGACCCTGATTGGAGGGCTGATAGCCCCAGAAGTAGACGGGTCTTACAACTGTTGGTCATGGATTTGATGAGCAAACGAGTTCATCCTGTTACGGATAATAGAATAAACGTGAACTCTTTCAGCTGGTCACCTGATGGCACGAGGTTAGCTATTGAGGCCAGTCCAGTTGAAGCAGGGACTTTTGGGCGCTCCATGAAGGTCGACATATTCATCGTCGATGCTTTTGGTAAAGAACTGCGTCCGTGTGTGCAGATTCGGGGGAGAGATCGTGCGCCGGTTTGGTCACCAAATGGCAAACACATAGCATTTGCCACACAACGTGGAGAAGAAGACTGGATGTACGCTGAGTCACTTGCAGTGATTGAGGTTGATGGGAAGAACCCGCCACGCGTAATTGGACGAGAATTGGACCGCATTGCTGGAAGTCGGATATCGAGCCTGCGCTGGACTGTCGACGGAGACGCCATCGATGTCTTAACAAGCTATCACCTGGCCAAACACCTCTTCCGCGTTAGAGTTGCCGACGGGGCAACCTCGCGATTGACGAGAGAGGAATCTCGCAGCTACGGTGAGGCTGGTTTTTCCTATTCAGAGGACGGAACTTTGATGGCATTCACCAATGAGGGCGTCGGCGTGCCGCCCGAGGTTTATGTCACGCCTGTGGAGCGAATGTCGCCTATTGCTATCACTCACCTGAATCCAGAGTGGGATGCATTATCGGTACCCACCTCAGAAATCGTGAAGTGGCCGAGCAGGGATGGAAAGTGGGTGATTCATGGTCTGTTACTGAAACCTTCGAGTTTTGAGGTAGGGCGCTCATATCCCATAATAGTCTGCAATTCAGGTGGTCCCAGCATGGTTATACAAGCCACGAACCCAGTCGAGCATTTTCCAATCCTGGCATTAGCTGAAATGGGCTATTTGGTTCTCATCCCTAATACCCGCGGGCGCAACGGCTTTGGCCTCGAATTCACGCATGCCATCCGAGATGAGCGTAGCTATGTTACAAATGCCGTCGAGGATGTATTAACAGGCGTCGATGCGATGATTACTAGTCGTGTCGCAGATCCTTCTCGAATAGGCGTTTTCGGCTTTAGCTATGGCGACACGTTAACCCTGAATCTCATCATCAAAAGCGATCGGTTTAAGGCCGCGATCTCAGGTGATGGTGCGGGAAGAGATATGCTCCCGATGCTTACTTCGTGGGAGACATTTAAGTGGTCCCTCATGCGGGACATGTGGGGAATACCCAATCCTTATGATGCTGACAATATTCGCCGGGCATTTGAACAGACGCCCATTTTCCACCTGGAGCGAGTAAAGACTCCTGTGCTTATCGAATCGGGCGAGGGAGGCAGCTGGGAGGGCGGGCAAAAACTCTACAGGGGATTGTTGCATTTTGGCGTTCCGTCTGAACACGTCGTATATCCTCGCTCTACTCATGGTTGGGACGAGCCTGTGCTCAAGCAAGACTCGTATCTCCGGCATATCTCATGGTTTGACTACTGGTTGCGGGATAAGCCGTACCGCAATTCCGCTCTCCAGACTCAGTATGATCGTTGGAAGGTTAAGCGTGCGAGGGAGCTTCAAGACTTGTCGTGACCTTACACCTTGCCCGGGTAGGAGCGAAGAAAGACCCACCCGCTTGATGTCGATGGAAATCTGAGTGGTCCTCAGTGTGGTTGCTTAGGCAAAAGTTGAAGGACCACGCGGTTGAAAGTCGATGGGTTGGGGTGTCATTCCCATTGCTGGAGCTGACGTTGAACAATCCACACAAATCATGAATCGGCATCGGTACCGCCTATAACTTCACGAGCCTTTTGTGGAGGTATCGATCTCGGCGGTTGTGGTGGCTCTCCAAAAAGAGATCCATGATCTTCTCGAAGAGGAGGTTATTCGCGTCTGGATCTGAAATGTCCAAGTCCGTAGTGGTTAACTAATCTGCATCTGTTTCTGTAGCCAAACTGCCCAGCAACGCTGACAACCCTCATTCGCAATTCTTTCACCGGGCTCATTTGGAAAGGTGTATACCCGATTCCCGGACGCTTCTCGCCGCAATGAACAGACTTGATAATCTCTGCCGTGTGAATCCCTTATAAATTTTTTTCTAAGGTTTGATCCACAAGAGGGAGAGTCGAAGTTCTTTGAGACCGGAAGTTATGCGGGTATTCAACCGCGCCACGCGGGTCGATTGCGAATGTTGTTAGCTGCACTCGATACAGCGCACAGTATCGGAGACATCGACGTGCAGGGTCAGGCTGCACTCGCTCAAAGGATTAAATCGAGGTCGCTGGTCCGTGTGGATAAATGCGAATTGGCGCTTAACGTTTGAATTTCGAGAGAGACATGTATGGACCGTAGACTATGAGGACTACCATTAAAGCAATGCATAATCCGCCACATCCAGGTGAGTTCATAACTAAGATCTATCTGGAGCCCAATAACCTTAGTGGCAGGGAGTTGGCCTCGAAGCTCGGTGTCAGCCCTTCGACGTTGAGTCGAATCATTTCTGGTACAAGTCATATTAGACCTGAGATGGCTTTGCGTCTTTCGAAGGCTTTGGGTCGGTCTCCCGAAAGCTGGCTTGAAATCATCAATCGGCAATGGCTCATCAGGGCTTTGCCGCCTGGTGTGAGGCGGCAGCCTTTTTTAGAGGCTCTTGTGAAAACTCCAAGGATGCCCCTGGGGCTTTCTCTTTCATTATTACAAACGGAGCGCCGAAGGCGCGCAATATGCCAGCCAGGGGCAAGCGCGTTAGCGCGTCGCCCCTGGACTGTGCCAGAGAAGACCCTGAAGCCCTGAAAGGGCGAAATAAAGGAACATTTTTATTGCGCCCTTTCAGGGCTAGCCTCTCTTTACGTTGATTCAACCAGGGGCGACGCGCTTCGCGCTTGCCCCTGGCTGTCATAATGCGCGCCTTCGGCGCTCCATAACGCTTGAAGCGAGTGGTGTCTGGGTGGGGGATACGGAGAAAAAAGAGGGCGCTGACGCCACCGCGTGACGGTACCGACTCCGTTGCCACAGTGTTAGTCGGAACTCACCCATGCAGTGGCCTGCCTTGACTCTTTTCACCCTCAGAGGTACTCGATGTGCCCGGCCATTTCGGCAGGCGACATCACCCCGTATACAAGAATCAAACCTTCAATGATTTCTCTGAGCGATTGGTTGGCGGAATAGAAAGCGATGCCGGAATGCTCCTCGCTCCCGTGGGCAAAACGGAGAAAGTCCCGGTCGCGCGTCACAATAATTCGGCCTTCGGCACGTGCAAAGTTCAACTGGGCTTGATCATCTTTAGTGCGCACCAACCTCATTGGTGGTGGTGACATTGATCCCGCGCGCCTCAGAGCGTTGGCAACGGCAGGATCTACATGTTCGTCAAGATGAAAACGAATGAGGTCAGCCATGAGAGAGAGCCTGTAACTTCTCTCGCAGACGTGAGGGGTTGTTTCGCCGAAAGGCTTCGGCTAGAGCTTCTTCCTGGTCCAG
>Ga0209751_10000109_pt1 | contig 80648 bp, 99 predicted proteins | sample RifCSP13_1_FD_184019 | JGI IMG/M metagenome (GOLD analysis project Ga0209751, IMG submission 184019) | Soil microbial communities from Rifle, Colorado - Rifle CSP2_sed 13_1 (SPAdes) (version 2) | ecosystem: Environmental > Terrestrial > Deep subsurface > Rock core/Sediment | place: Rifle...
GGCAGTATCCTAACCGGCTAGACTACCGGCCCATTGAAGTAAAAGATTAGGTGCAGGCATTATTAACGTTTAACAAAAGAAAGGATTGAATAAAAAGAAGAAATACGTCTAAGAGTTGGCAGAAGAATTTACAGATGAGGAAAGAAAGGGTCTCTATAAGGCAATTTACTCAAGGAGGGACGTCAGATCTCATTTTACCTCAAGATCTATCAAAGATGATATTTTATCCAGAATTCTAAATGCTGCACATCATGCACCATCTGTTGGTTTTTCTCAACCATGGAATTTTATTTTGATAAAAGATATCACTACAAAAAAGAAGATTAAGGATTCTTTTGAAGAAGAAAAAAATCGCTCATCAAAGTTAGTTGAAGAACCAAAGAGATCAAAATATCTTTCATTTAAACTCGAAGGAATTTTAGAATCACCTATCAATCTATGTGTAACATATGATCCTTCAAAGTTTGGTCCATTTGTAATTGGGAGATCAAGTATTCCTGAAGCAGGATTGTATAGTGTGTGTTGTGCTATTCAAAATTTATGGCTTGCTGCAAGAACAGAGGGAGTTGGACTTGGTTGGGTAAGTATTCTTTCAAATGATATCCTCAAAGAAGTTTTAGAATTACCAGAACATGTTGTTCCAATAGCATATCTTTGTTTAGGATATGTAGATGAATTTGCGCAAAAACCAGATCTTGAAACAGCAGGATGGCTTCCAAGACTAGATCTTAAGGATGTGGTGTATTTTGAGAAATGGCAAGATACGAAGAATACAGACTGGAATCAAATACAAGAAATGATCAAAACTAATCTTGATTACGCTTAAATAATTACAAGTATTTTTTTTTGCTGGGCTTGTGGCGCAGAGTCATTTTAGACGCGAAACTTGGATAGCGCAGTAGCCTCCTAAGTTACAGGTCGAGGGATCGAAGCCCTCCAAGCCCGTTTTTAAATTTTGAAAAAATATATTGTAATTTAAATACAAAGGCAGATGGTCAGAATTATGAGAGTTGTAATAATTTCAGGAAGTCCTAGAAAAAATGGAAATACTCAAGTAATAATGAAGTATGTTTTTGAATATACAAAATCAAAAAATGCTGATACTAAATTGATTAATCTTTCAGATGGACAAATTGAATGCTATAAAGGGTCAGAAGAAGAATACAATGAACATACAAAAAATGCAGCTAATGATATCATGGATGCAGATGTTTGGTTAATTGGATCTCCAATTTACAATTCATTTTTTAGTTCAGCATTGAAAAATCTGTTTGAATATATCAATTATAAAAAAACTGAAGGCAAAGTAGCTGGTATGGTAATTTTAGCTGCGGGTAATATTGGATTTGTTGACGTTCAAACATTGATCACCCAATTATTATCATATTTCAGAGTAATTACTAATCCTAAAGCAGTATTTCTTACTATAGAATCAATCTCAGAAAACACTATCTCAAATGATGAGGACAAGAAAAGATTGAGAGACTTGGTAGATGAGACTTTAAAAATAGCTTCTAAACTACATCAAGATTAGGATATAGATATACTACCTTAAAGATTTTAACAGTATAACTGCCATCAAAAATTTTTGTTGTTTGTCCTTGTTCTGAGTCAAGTACCCTAAATCTATATTCATATGAACCATTTTCATTTACTGAAGTTTGTGCAAAGTGTATAGCACCAACACTGTTTCCTGTGACGATTTCATCATTATCAAAAATCTGAATAATTACAGGATAATCAGTAACAGGATTTGAGATCTTTCCTTCAACAAATCCCCATGGTAGTTTATTATTTTTAGAGATATACATTTGAAGAGTTGTTTTTTCAATTCCCATGGAATTGTTAATTGGGGTAATTTCTGTTTGTGATTCAATTGGTTCAGCAAAAGAATTTGTGTTAGATAGAACAGTAGTAAATAATATTGATGCGATAATACCGGTAAATATAATATTTTTAGACATTGTAATGATTTCTTTATTTAGTTTAAAAGATTTGCTCCAATTCATTTAGGTTAAAACTGTAAGAGTCAAATATTAACATGACGTAGAAGTCATACTAATGAATATGAAGAAAGATCCAACAGAGTTATGTTCATGTAAATGTCACTATGGTGGTGCCATAAGCTGTCCTAGTTGTAAAAATAATCATGGCATAGTATGTTGTCACTGTAAGGATTAATTCTATTTGTCTTTTTTACTTTTAGATGCCAACATCTTAAGATTAGCAAGTTCTGTTTTTAACGATTCAATTTGAACTAAAGTTTGTAGATTTGAAATTTCTTGATTTAATCTTTCAATTTCACTGTCCTTTAGTTTTACAGTTTCTTTGAGTTTGTTTAGTTCTCCAGATAATTCATTTTGTGCTACTTTAATTTCGGTGGGACTAACTTGTTTTCCATCTGATGTGTAAATTTGAGTGGTTTGTGAATTACTCAAGCTTTTTTTTTCGCTGTGACTCACATGGGATTTAGATTTATGCATATAATCAGTACTCTTTTGAGAAATCCAACAGGTAAAAGTAAGGAACCAAATTGATGACACAGCCATAGTAAAAAATGGATTTAGTATAGGTGCGAAATCTACAAAATAAGGCCACAATCCTGTAAGTATAGCCGCAAAGACTCCAGTAACCACTGTTGCTAAATGGTTTCCAAGATATCCCATAAATTATTTGAAAAATTCATTGTTTATAACAGTAATGCTGATATTAAAAATCGATATTAAGTAAAAAGAAAAAAAGAGCCTAGTTTATTCGTCTTCAGAAGTAGATGTTTTAGGCATATCTGATTGTAAGATCTGGATTTTTTGTAGTAATTCAGTTCTCAAATCTCTTGCTACCCTTCTAACAGTAGGTCTTGGAACACCAAGTTCATCTACGACTTTGGTATAGATATCCTGCTTGTCAGTTACTCCTTTGTCAAGATAAGAATTAATTGCTTCTTTAATGATCGTGCTTTGGTTTGTACGATTCAACGAATTCTAAATTTTAGTTGTTCTATATAAGACTATAACTTTTTGAAATGGTTTAATTTTTGATTCAAGTATTAATAGTTAGAAAATATTTCAGAGTAAAATAATTACTCAGTAATTAAATAATTATTTTATTAACGAAAAACGTACTGATTATTACGAATTTTTCAAATTACAATAACCAACTATAAGAATTTTAAATTATTTATTACAAAAAGACTCTTATGATAAGACGGTTGATAATTTCCGTTGAGTACAGCAATTATTGAAACTAACTTAGGAACAATTGTATTCAAATTACTCCCTGATTTGGCACCAGAAACGGTTAGAAATTTTGAGAAATTAGCAAGAGATGGATTCTATAACGGTACACTTTTTCATAGAGTTATTCCTGGATTTATGATTCAGGGAGGAGATCCAAATACAAAGAGTGGAAACAAGAGTACTTGGGGAATGGGAGGGCCAAGTTATACAATTAAAGCTGAATTTAGCTCAAGATCACATCATCGTGGCATTGTTTCTATGGCTAGAGCACAGGATCCAAACAGTGCAGGTTCACAATTTTTCATTGTTACAACAGATAGTACATTTCTCGATAGACAATATACGGTATTTGGGGAAGTAGTAGAAGGAATAGATATTGCAGATAAAATTGTAAATTTACAAAGAGATCGTAATGATTGTCCCCTTGAAGAAGCAAAAATGCTTCATGTTAAAGTGGAATAAATGAATTCAAAACGAGTTGCTTTTTTCATAATACTAGTATTGACAATAGCAATTCCTACAGTTAATGCCCAAGAAATTTCTATTGGAGAAAAAGCAGAACAAAAATCAGTCAAAGTTGTAATTAGTTCATCAGATGAAATTCATGTAAAGCATGTAATTGCTTCTTCAAATTCACCCAAACAAATAGAATTGATTGATGGAACTATAACCAATATTACAGTCTCAAACGAAGAAGGAAAAGAGAAACAATTTGGAATTATTGGTGATAATGATGGTATTATGATTTATCCATCACAAGAAGATACAATGGTAGAATATGATCTGGGAGATGTTATTTTTCTAAAAGATAATGTATGGACATGGGATTTTAGATATCTTGAAACAACATCTTTTATAATTCCTGAAGAAGTAGATTTAATTTTTGTAAATGAGAAACCTGTGTATTTAGATGAAAAAAAAGGAATTGCGTGCCATGGTTGTCAAATGATTTTAGAGTATTCCATTGACGAACCAAAAATATTAGAAAATGTAAAATTTGAGAATAAAGAATTTCTAATTGAAATAAGAACATTTGCAGAAATAAATCAGTTTAATTTTGATCAATCAACAAAAAATATTAGTTTTGAAGTCAATGGAGAAAATCAATTTGTAACAACAATAATTCCTCTAGAACTATTATCAAGACCATATAATGTATTCATGGGGGACGAGAAAATATTTTTTCATGAATACATCAATAATGGAACACATGTTTGGCTTAACATAAGACCTGACAATTCAGGTACTGTGTCAATTATAGGTACGACATCTATTAGTGATGAAAAACCTACTATCCAAAACAATCCTTCAACATCAGTATCAAATGTAAATCAAGACATTATTGTCTATATCCTGCTTGGAATTATTGTATCAATTGGACTTGTAGTTACTGTGATCATAATGAGAAAAAAGAAATCATCAGTAACTTCTAGAGAAATTTCAGATGATAACACACAAAACCTTTAGACAAATTCAATATCTAAAAAATACAAGTATCAAAATTAATTTTTAAACTCTTTTCATATCAATAATTAGAAAAGTTAATCTCCGCTTGATCCACAAGAGCAAAAACCATATTCATCAATTCTAACATTGCAGATTATACATTTTTCTCCATAATCTACTTCCCAAGGCTCTTTTCCATACAGTTTAAAATGATCATCAATCTCAAGTGGGATTTCACGTTTCTTTCCCAATGATTTGTATATGTAAAGCAACTATACATAGATTATCGGAGATTTAATTATGAAAATTGAATGTGGATGTCACTGTATAAAATGCGGAAGTACAAATCTTGAATCAAATAGAGTAGGATGGATTGAGAAAGATGGATATTTTGATATGCATCATACATGCAATGAGTGTAACATACATTTTGATCATTTGGAAGGAGAAGTTTTTAGTAATTGTGAAAAATGCCAGTATAAGATTAGTTAGACACTAAAGCATTTTGTACAAAATAATGTGCTCTGTTTTCTTTTGAATTTTTTAAAATTTCTCTATTAGATGCCATCTTTGCTAGAGCTTTTGATACATCTAAAGGACTAGCACTCCAACCGTATTCTCTTAGTTGTTGAACAGTTTCTGTTACTGTTCTTGGAGAATCAAAGAACCTACTGGTTTCCAATATTCTCAGTTTTGCTTTAATTTCATGAGAAGCAATTGGTTTTGGTTCATTAAATTCTGGTTCATATGCTTCTGCATCATCTAAATACTCTAGACCATATGGGTTAGATTGTATTGATTCTTTTGATTTTGTAACTTCATTTGTATTTTCATAGATAATTTTTGCTTGATTTGTTGGTATGTAATTTGATATATTTGCAATAATTTCACCTAAAGTTTGATTATCAACATAAAAATCTCTAGAGTCAACCTCAATTTCATTCTCACCAAGTTTGAGTTTTATTCTAGCCATCTACCCATAAATCGAAAGGTTTTGATTTATTCTGCTAGCTCTAATGAGCTTTAAGATTAGATCAAAACTTTTACACACATAAATTAGATTTTTTTCCTATTGAGTTAAAAAGCAATTTTGTAATATTCTGATATGAGATCCTCAGTGAAGGGAATAATCATAATATTTGTTATAGGAATGAGTCTTTTTGGGTATTCTCAATATGTGTCAGCCTCACAAATAGGCGTGACAATTACACAAAGTCATCTTCTTGAGGAGAACGAAAAAGGCTCAACGTATAATGTGGAATTAGAATTTAACAATCCCTCATTATTGGTTTTGACAGCAGGTAAAACAGAGTTTTTTGTAATAGAAAATGAAGAAATGATTGGAAAAGGAGAGCTCGAACCATTTGTACTTCCAGCATTAGGAAGTAGTTCAGTAAGAGGTACTTTTCTAAGAGATTCTAATGTAGATTCACAAGAAGTTTCAACAGTAAAGATAAGTGGAGTTACAAAGTATAATGTAATTTTTACATCTATCGATATGCCTTTTGTGTTTTATCCAACAGAAAAACAGGCAAGAGAATTTATACATCCAAATTAATTTTTTTAAAGAATGTTAACCGTTTTTGGTTCAACTGCATTGGATACTATTAGAACTCCAAAAAAAACTTTGAAAGATGTTTTAGGAGGAGCTGCAACATTTGCAGCTATATCAGCAAGTAATTTTGTAAATACTGGATTAATAGCAGTTGTAGGAAAAGATTTCCCTAATGAATATTATAAAATTTTATCAAAATATCTTGATTTACAAGGATTGACCATAAAAGAAGGGAAAACTTTTCGTTATGATGGAAGTTATGATAAAACACTTAGTTCTAGAGAAACTTTGAAAACTGAGCTTAATGTACTTGCAGATTTCAAACCAACAGTTCCTGAAGAATATAGAAAATCACAATTTGTGTATTTAGCAAATAACGATCCTGATCAAAATTCTACTCTCATCAAAGAATTTGATAAAGTAAAATTTTCAATGTGTGATACTATTGAATTTTGGATATCTACAAAACGTGAATCAGTAATTAAAATGATTAAAGCTGTAGATGCAGTCGTGATAAACGATGAAGAAGCTAAACTGCTAACAAAAGAATTCAATTTGATCAAATGTGCAAAAAAGATGATGGAGTGGGGTGCAAAATATGTAATTATTAAAAAAGGTGAGCATGGATCAATGATGTTTTTTGATGATGTAATATTTCCATCTGCAGGATTTTCATTGGAAGATGTAGTGGATCCTACTGGTGCAGGAGATTCTTTTGCAGGTGCCATGATAGGATATTTAGCCAGTAAAAATTCAACCAATCTATCAGAGATTAAAAAAGCTGTAGTTTATGGAAATGTTTTAGGTTCCTTCGCTGTTGAGAAATATGGATTAGATGGATTACTTCAGATTAAAAAAATAGATATTACAAAACGGGTCAAATTATATGAAAAAATGATCCGTTTCTAAAAAGATTTAAGTTTGATTATTTCTGCAGATGAATTGAATACTCATAAGATATGTCTGAAAAAATAGAAGATCGTTTAGAAACTATATTCAAACTACAAAAAGGTCTGTCAGAAATGATGAATTTAGATAGATATCCAAAAGATTCTGAAGGCCGAATTTCTGCGTTATGTACTGCAATTATGCATGAAGCAGTAGAGCTACAAAGAACTACAAATTGGAAATGGTGGAAAACTCCAATTCCATTTAATGTATCTGAGGCAAGAGAAGAGTTAATTGATATCTGGCATTTTGTGATTCAGACATCATTAGAACTAAATTTGACTCCAGATGATATTCTTGAAGAATATAAGAAGAAAAATGAGATCAATCGAGAAAGACAAAGAATAGGATATTAGATTACAAATTTTTTAATTCTATCAAAATTTATTTCGTTGATTATGTTTACAAGATTAATTTGATTTTGAAAATAATTTATTTCTGATTTGGTTACAGTAAGAAATGGATCAGGACTAGTTGAATTGATTATTCTTCCATAATTATCAATACCATTTTTATGTAATTCAAATAGAGAATGACCTGCTTTATGACCCTAAACTTCTTTGCCACAGATTATAATGGTTTTAATTTTTTTATTTTGATTAACATGTTTAATGATAGAATCAATTCCTTTATTTTCAGAAAGTAGTCTTCCAGCAATTGAAATGTGGTTTAAAAGTTCAGAATTTGAAATTTTTTTGAGCAAGTCCATACTTGAAAGCGTACAAATCGCTATAGATGAATCAGTATTTCCTAGGTATGATTCTTCGGTAATTGGTAATATGACCTTGCATAGTTCTCCAATTACATTTCCAAGGCTATTCATTTAGTATATCACGAAGAGTTTTTGCGATAAATTCAATATTTTTAGCAGTAACTTTAGGGTGTATAGGGAGAGATAAAACATGAGATGACGCCCATTCAGTTACCGGAAGTTTTAGTTTTTGTAGGTAAAATGGTGTTTTATGAACTGGGATTGGATAGTAAGAAGCTGCACCGATTCCTTTAGCATTAAGTTTTTTCAAGATTTTATCCCTTTTTGATGTAGCTATTGTGTAAAGATACCAATTCACATTTTCGTAATTTCGTTGATGTGGAAGTGTAATATCCAAATCAGAAATCAATTTTGATAAAAGGTTTGCATTCTTTTGTCTTATCTTAAGAAAACCTGGAAGTTTTTTCATTTGTATTGTTGCAATTGCAGCACTGATTTCTGGTAATCTTAGATTTAATCCAAATATTCTAGTATCATATCCATGAACCATTCCATGATTTCTAATCATTAATAATTTATCTCGTAATTTTTTATTATTTGTTGCAATAAATCCTCCTTCTCCTGCAGTCATTACTTTTGCAGGATACATACTCCAACAGCCTAAATCAGAAAAAGTTCCAGCATGTTTTCCTTTGTAGGTAGAACCTAATGATTGTGCAGAATCTTCTATTATTGGTAAATTATGTTTTTTGGCAATTTCTGAAATTCTATCAATAAACGCTATATTTCCATAAATATGAACGGGCATAATTGCTTTAGTCTTTTTTGTAATCTTTTTTTGCAGATCATCAGGATCCATAGTATAATTTTCTTTGAGTATATCAACAAAGACAGGTTTAGCTCCAGTAGAGACTACAGAATTAGCTGTCGCAACAAAGGTAAATGATGGAACTAGTACTTCATCTCCTTTTTTGATATCTAAAGCATAAAGTGCAGCTTGTAAAGCTGCTGTACCAGAATTCACAGCTACAACATATTTTGATTTTACAAAGAGTGATGCCGATTTTTCAAATGCTTGTACGTGTTCCCCTCCCTGATTAGCTGCTGATGTAAGTACACCATTTTTGAGAATGGTGGTAACTGCGACGATTTCCTCTTTACCAACAAATGGAACATTGATTGGAATTTTCAACAGATATTCTCTTTAAAACTAGTCTATAAATCTCATGAAATAGGCATGAATTTTTATATTTCAAAATTAGGAAATTCGCATGATGAATCAACGTCATCTTGAAAAATCAGATCCCAGTTACAAAGTTTACCTATACATTTTCTATGTTTGTGGATTTATCATGGTTTCAAGTCTTGTTTTTGGAGTTTACATCACCATGATAGAATGGATGGAAAATGGAACATACGTAATGGGAGAAGCAATACAAAATACTTTCATACCATTTGAAAATTTTTCAAGGGTTTCAACGTGGATATTTTTTTCCACAATTATTGGATGGTATTGTGTTTCAAGAATAGGATGGAGAAGAACTGCAGGAAATAAAATTGTTGGTAGGAGAATGGCATTACTTCAGCTAATGTTGTTAGGATTTGTAATTATTACGCTCTATGAGGTATTATACAATTTTACGGTTTTAAATGCAGAGATCACTGCAGGTATGATTAGAGGTAATGTACCTAATATCGATATGTTATCAATTGCATATCCTGATCCGGATAGACCATGGAATTTAGTTTTTGCAACAAAAGTTTTTCTTGCAGCATTTATCATTAGTGCTCATGCATTTTATCTTAGTACTAAACCAAGAAAAAGTTTAGAAGAACAGGAATTATAAATTAAAAAATATTCATCTAGATGCAAACATTTTTCCTAGTTTCTCCTGATCAGCTTTTACTTTACCAAATGCCTTTCTATGAATTGGATTACAAAATTTCACAGTTTCTGAACGTGGATCATTCTTTCTTGTTTCCTCTATAATTCTACCACACCAAAAGCAATATTCTTTCTTTATGGCTCCAAGTTCCCATCCTAAGAATTTAGAGTCATAGTATCCTTTTTCTTTTGGACGTATAGAGTTTAGAAAATCTCCCTTATCAGATTGAACCCAAATATTTTTTATTTTAGGATGAAATGGTTTACTCCATCGTCGTTTTTTGTCATCCCATTCAATATTATTATCAGTACAAAATTTATAAAATTGCTCCTCAAATTGTTTAGAAACCATGATTTTGTTCATATTTTCGCCTATGAAAGTATTCGCAAAAGATAATTTGTTAAATTAACGGTTTTTTGTTTATTTTAAGAATCAAGTGATTTTCAGTGAAAAAACTAGTTTTTCTACTAGGTAATACTATACTAAACATGGGATTATTTGGTAGTTCTAATGAAACAAAATGTAAAAAGTGTGGAACTGTACTTTCTGATCCAGAAAGACTAAAAAAACATCAAGAAATTGCACACAACAAGAAAAAGGAAAAGTGCAGAGCCTGTGGTACAGAATTTGATTCTTCAGAAGATCTAAGAAAGCATAAAAAAAATTGCAAGTGAAAGTATTTTTTAATTATTTTATTTTCCAAAAAACATTATCAATTAAAATATTTCTCTGATAAATTTATTTTTAGAAATTTAGTTTGTTTACTAACTAACACTTGTGATAAAGATCGTCTGTTCCTAATTTGTATATTTTAGAGAGTTCTTCATCTGCCTCTTCTTTACTCATTAAATCTTTTTGTGTAAAAGTTCTAAATTTTTCATTATATTCAATATCATCATGGTGTCCAGATATACAAAATAATCTTGACTTATTTTTTCCTCTATATTCTGTAATGATACCTTTTTTGATTAATAGATCAATATAGTTAGTTAATGTTTGATGTTCAATTTTTGCTTCTATTGATAATTGCATGAAGGAAATCCATTTTTTATAAGTTGTAAATTTTTCTATTATTTTAATAATTCTTTGTTCTCCTCGCTGCCATTTATCTTCAATCATAATTCTCAGTTAATTCCTGTATTTGATTTACCAACGAATAATAAAATGGTTCTAATCATTTAGATAAATCTAATTCGTGTCTAGGTGGGCGTTTTAATGCTTTTTCTATTGCTTCCAAATTTGTAATCTCATTTTTTGAGCTCATTGTTAGAGTTTTAATCATTTCAGAGCCTATTTGTACTGCTTGTTCAGGTAATGTATCTAGAAATTTTTGTAAACCTTTTTTGTAGTTTTCAATGAGTTCTAATCCTTCTTCAAGTGTCATAATAATGATTAGTCACTTGACTATTTCAAATCTTGCAAATTCAAACTAAACTATTATTTCAAATAACTTTATAGACCTACATCTCAGAAGTTGTTTTGATTTGGATATAACTGAAAAAGTTGAATTAATTGAAAGACCTCCTACCGAAGAGATAGTCACACGTGATGAACTAATTGAATTATTCAAAACAAACTCTTCTCCAAAACACTACATTGGTTTGGAGATTTCAGGGTTTTTACATTTAGGAAGTTTAATTAGTACAGGTTTCAAGATTAATGATTTTGTCAAAGCTGGTGTAAAATGTACCGTATTTCTGGCAGATTGGCATACTCTGATCAATGATAAATTAGGAGGGGATTGGGAGATGATCTCCAAAGTTTCAAAATATTATCAAGACGCTTTCAAGTTGGTATGTCCTGAGGCAAACATTGTTTTAGGTTCAGATCTTTATCAAGAAAAAACAGAGTATTGGTCTGAACTTGTGAAATTTACCAAACATGTGTCATTAGCAAGAACGATGAGAACGCTTACTATTATGGGACGTTCAGAAAATGAAGAAAAAATAGATCTTGCAAAATTACTGTATCCGCCAATGCAAGCAGTTGATATTCATTTTTTAGATGTTGATATAGCTCATGCTGGTATGGATCAGAGAAAGATCCATATGCTAGTGAGAGAGATTTTCCCAAAAATGAAATGGAAAGTTCCAGTTGCAGTTCATCACAAATTATTACCAGGCCTTTCAAAACCAGCTGATACAAATGACTCACGAATTTTAGGAAAAATGAGTAAATCAGATCCAAATTCTGGAGTTTTTATTCATAATTCAGATAATGAAATAAGAACAAAGATCAAAAAAGCGTGGTGTGAAGAAGCAAATATTCAGAATAATCCATTATTAGAAATTTCAAAACATGTTATCTTTCATGAATTTAATGAAATCAATGTGGAAAGACCAGAGAAATTTGGTGGAAATATGACATATACAGATTATAATCAATTAGAATCTGATTTTGCTGAGAAGAAATTACATCCAACAGATCTTAAACAAACTGTTGGAGAGTATCTAGTTAGGATAGTTTCACCAATTCGTGAAAAATTGAACCTAAGCGAAGAATTGTTTGAAGCAATTAAGAAAAGTTATTAGACTTTGAGATTTGGATTTGTTTGTTCTTCTAAATTATATTTTGATTTGTAGCCTCGAGGGTTAATCATCAAATCTTTGTAAGTATAAGTTGATGAATTTCCAATAATTACTGTGCTAATCATTCCTAATTGATCAGAATGATTTGGAAGATTTTCTAAATCTGTCATAACAATTGTTTGTGAGTCTCTGAATGCACCCTTGATTATTGCCACAGGAGTTGTAGGTTTTCTGTATTTCAAAAGAATTTTTCTGGTATCTACCAATTGATGTATTCTTTTTTTGCTTGCTGGATTATAGATGACAATTACAAAATCGCCTTGTGCTGCAGCTTCAACTCTTTTTGTTATTATTTCCCATGGTACCAATAAATCACTCATACTTACAACTGCAAAATCTGTCATTAATGGTGAACCAATTATTGATGCGCATGAATTTAAAGCAGAAATACCTGGAACTATTTCAACTTGTAAACCATCTTTAGGATTCCAATTTGATGCTGCAAGTGTTTCATAGATTAGTCCTGCCATTCCATAAATTCCTGGATCACCACTTGAAACAAGCGAGACTATTTTTCCAGATTTTGCAAGATCAATACATTGATGAGCACGTTCAACTTCTTGTGTCATTGCGTAGCGATGAACTGTTTTACCTTCAATAAGATCTTGGACTAAGTTTACATAGGTTTCGTATCCTACGATTGTATCACTTTCTTCAATTACTTCTTTAGCTCTAAATGTCATATGATCGTGATGTCCAGGACCAACACCAACAATGTAGAGTTTACCAGTCAATTTTACAATAAATTTTCTTTCAAGTAATTTATCCGTTTAGTGATTTTATTTTTTATTGGAATGGATCTATGAAGGGACTATTCACTATGTGATGGCTATTCATGGGTCGGGCTAAACTAACTGAAATTAGGTCATTTGCTTTGAATGAATTAATATCAGATATTGTTTCAAGAATTTTTGCATTTTCTGGATTATTCCATTCGATATTATAGATACGCCATATGGGACTATAATTTTCATGACCAGGGATTACTGTAGCTATTCCTGCTTGAAATCCTAGAGGTCCTGAACCTTTAATCCCATTTTGAAATTGAAATAGATCAACTGCTGAGGAATTTGTAATTAGATTTTCAGATGTAGGTGAAAATGGAACTCCCATCATTTTAGCTGTACTGGAAGGTGTTGCATCAGTTACTATGTAGTATATGGTTTTTCCATCCGGTCCCCATCCACGATGAGCAACAAATGTCACTGTCATCTCATCTTTGTTAATTTCAGTAATTTGACCACCACTAAATGTCAAATCATCAGTGATTTGTTTATCATTTCTTACTAACATCTGTCCATCAGGCCATATTATTTGAGGAGTGTTGAGTACTACACCAGTTTTATTAAATTCGACTCTTCCATCTTCTTCTGCATTAATGACTTCTTCAGATGATTCAAGAATTATTGCATTTTGACCTTTTTTCCATGTAACTTCAATGACAGAATTTAGTGCACTGTATTCTAATTCTTGAGATGGAGTACTAGAAAAAATTTCTTTTTGATGTCCATATATTCCGTCTCCTCTAACTCCATTTTTAAAAACAAATATTTTTTGCAGAGTATCTTCTGGTGTTTTTTCAATTGGAATAGCAATTTCAACTTTCCAATCTTGTTTTTTAGTAATCATTTCAGCATATTCCTGCTGGCTAGAATCTGTTATAATGTAAAAAGTTGAATTACCATTATAGAATCCTTCATGCATTGGAATGGTTGTAGCAACATTTGTTCTTGATAATAACAATGATGGTTCTTTTTGTACTTCAATTTTTTGCATAATTATTTCAGTTGGTTGTCCCCTAATCCAACCATCAACACTGACGGTGGCAGTGAACTCTTTTGAATTGAGAGAATGTAATGCCAAAGCAGCTCCTGTAAATTCAAAGGAACCAGATTTAGTTTTAAGATGAATTAGAGACATTGCATAGATGGTATTTCCATCAATAGTCCATGTTGATTGCCCTTTTACATCATTACTATTGATTTCATGTAAAACAACAATCTCTACAGGCTCGCTTGTTGTGAATGTAATTGAACCATCATAAAGAGTACCTTCATTTGGCGATAGAATTAGTGCTAATTGATGATTTTCATGTCCCTGTCCTGGATCTTGAGATGAGATCATCGTTTTAGTAAAATTAATTTTTTTTGTAGAATTCGCATCAACAAAGTTGTCAGAAATAAATGAAACTGTGAGAATTCCGATGGTAAAAACACCTAGAATTAAGATGATAATTAATCTATTCAATGAAATTCTTTGAAATTATTCCTTTAAATGATTTTATTTTTAGTTAATTTTATCAAGTTCAAATGCGTTATGCAAAGCCTGAACTGCCACATTAGAATCGGAGTCTTTGACAACAAATGCCAGATTTAATTCAGATGAACCTTGAGTAATCATTGCAACATTGACTTTATTTTTCTCTATTGCTCCAAAGACTTTAGATGCAACACCAACAGTACCACGCATGCCTAAACCGATGAGTGCAATAATTGCAACATCAGTAGTTACTTCAAGTTTTTTGATTATTTTTCCTAGAAGTTCCATTTCTAATGCGTTAACTGCCTTATCGAGATCGGTGTTTTTGACTACGATAGTGATACTAGATTCAGATGGATTTTGAGAGATCATCATTACATTTATGCCAGCTTTAGCAAGAGTTGCGAAGATTTTTGCAGCAGTCCCAGGAGTGCCAACCATACTGCCTCCACGTATGTCAATTAGTCCATTGTGACGAATATTACTCACACATTTTACAGTGTTTTTAGTAGATATTGATGGGGAATCAGTTACTAATGTTCCTTGATTTTTTACATTAAAGGAATTTCTTATCTTCATTGGAATTTTTTTGGTCAATAATGGCTCAAATGTTCGTGGATGAATTTGTTTAGCTCCAAATAATGCCATTTCAATTGCTTCGATATAAGAAACCTCTTTGAGTAATTTAGCATTTTTAACAATTTTCGGATCTGCAGTCATTAATCCATCTACATCACTCATTAACCAAATTTCATCAGCCTTTATGCAAGAACCGATAATTGTTGCTGTATAATCTGAACCTCCACGACCAAATGTAGTTACATGTCCATGTTGATCTGCTCCTGTAAATCCACCTATTACTGGAATTGTTTTCTTAGAAAATTGTAAATCAATAGTTTTAGAAACTCTTAGTTTTGTAGTGTCCATTAATGGTTTAGATTCTCCAAAATTTGAATCAGTAACAATTCCAACATCTTTACCAGTTAGAGGTATTGATTTTTTACCCATATCATTAATTGCAAAAGAAATTAATTTTATTGAAAGACGTTCGCCAAATGAAATCAAATAGTCCATTGATCTAGGGGTTACTTCTCCTAATAGGACCATGCCCTCAATTAATGCAAAAAGTTCTTGAAAATCGGTATCTAATTTTTCTAATAATTTTTTTCTAATTGTTGATTTTTTGATTGTTTGTTTTGCAAGTTGTTTATGCCTATTGATAATTTTTGATGCTAGTTGTTCAGCTTTGTCTTTGTTTTCTTTTTTTATGGATTGAGATATTTCTATTAGATCATCAGTGGTACCACTAATAGCAGAACAAACTATTGCTATATCATTATGTTTGGATAATGAATTAACATAGTTTGCAATACCTTGAATATCTTTAGCGGATGAAATTGATGTTCCACCATATTTTATAACTAGTCTCAATTCAAAGTACCTGAATCATTTAATCTTTAAATGCTTTAACTTTCTACTCGTGGAGCCAAATAAAAGTGGATTCTACCTATGTTTGCTACTTTGAATTCAATTCTTAGAGGTTTTGCGCTGGAAAATTCGCATGTAATTTGACCTGCGGTTGTACCTACTGCTTTAACTACAGGATTAAGATATTCGAGGCTATACGTACCAATACTATCCTCTTTTGAAGAGATTTCACCTATTTCTTCTGTATCCTTTTCAAGATCAATTACAACTTCACCTGAATCGCCTTTTCCAGAAAAATCTGCTTTAGAATCAGATGTATGAATAGTCAGATAATCAGATACAACTTGAACATCACCTAAAATCTTGTCAAATCTAGAAGATGATAAAGTGATTTTAGAATCATATGGAATTTTTGGTAATGGTGTATCAGTTGCAGAGCTTTCAATTAAACGCATTTTGTATTTTTTATTTTTACCAACCGTTACAAGTAACATGTTTTGTTCAGAAATACTAATTTCTATACTATCTTTTTTGTCAGCTCTTTTGATAAGTTTAGAAAATTCATCTATTCTAACTCCGAATTTTATATCACTATCACATTCGTATTTTTCAAATGCAGAATTAGGCCAAGATATATCAATTAAAGCTACATGAGAAGGATCCATTCCTCTAAAAGTAATTCCTTCTGCTGTTGCAACAAAAGTAGCTTCCTCTACAAGTGTGGATATAGCTGAGATAATAGCTTTTAGATCATCTGAACCACTTGTTTTTGCTTCGAAAGTCAAACTAATTCTTTTGAGTTTTATGTTCCAGTTAAACGTTATGCGTAATTACGCCAAGTGTATCTACATTTTGAACATCGATAGAATTGAGTTGTAGGTTCATCTGCACTTCTGGTTTGCAACATCCACCAAACTGCTTCATCATTACCACATTTTTCACATTCAATTTTGATTGTAGGTAATGCTTCCACTGTTTCATTTTGAGCTAATACATTGAATTGTGATTCATGTTCTTGAACTGTCTTCTTTGTTTGTTTGGTTTCTTTTCCCTCAACATAATCACATTTTGGGCATTGAAGACCAGAATCACCTTTTTTTAATTTGACCTCACAATTGGGGCAAAATTTCATCTAATTTACCTTAATTTTAGAATTAAATAATTGTTTAAAGTCATTAGCCATTTTTATTGCCGAATCTGTTGCTTTTTTGATTTCTTGCATTGGTTTAGTGTTTGAATTGATTCTCATCCAGCACTCATTAGTAAGTGGATGTTTTACAATAACGCCTGCAAAGTCGATATTTGATTCCTTTAGAAGCTCATGTTGAATTATGTATAAAATTCCTATATCAGTTTCCGTGATAGAAAGGCTAATTTCCTTAGGTTCTGAGCTGATAACTTGAGCATTCATGTATTCGGAAAAAGCACTTATTGTGGATATAAATCATTATGAGCGATTAGAATGGTAGAAAGTAAGATTTCCGATATTGGAATAGTCAAAAACAAGGACGAATACGCATTAAATGACACTATAGAAGTCAATGTCAGTTTTAAAGTAGAGGGGGGATTAAGAGATGCGTTTAATGAGGCAAATTGGACCAAGGCATATAACAATAATGACGTGTCATTCAAAATGAAATATGGTATAAAGTTGATTTCTGGTGGATTTAGGAAAAAAGAGATTGGTAAAGCCATTGATACCTATAGAAAAGCAGCAATTTTTTGGACAAGAAATCCCAAATTGGTTAACCCTCATAAGGATAGAAGAATTTGGGTTCAAGTAGCCAAAAATTTTGAGCCATTTATTCGATTATCTGAAGAAGAAGTAAGACAGGAATTATTTGATTTTAATGAAAAAATTGTCTTCAAGGCATCAGATTTAGGAAAAGGCAAACATAGGATTGGAACTGAGGTCTTTGCTTCTTGGCAAAAACATGACTATACAGAACCAGGAAATATTAAAAACAACTCTAAGGAAATTGAGATCACAATCAATTAGGGATATAAGGAACTTTTTGAGTTAATCAATATGGCAAAATATGATGGTTTGTTAGGACAACCAATACTAGAAGTTGAAGAACCTGATAAAGAAGGAGGAATTACCTTTATCTTTAAAGATAACAGGTTTTTGTTCATTAAAGTAGTGGATGGAAAACTAGATGCCGTATCAATTCCAGAGTAAGTGAAAATGTATGGACAAATTTGAACAAATTAAAATGATAGAACTGATAAAGGTTGAAGATCCTGATTCTGATGGTGGAATGACTTTAGTATTTCAAGAAAATAAAATATTAAAGATTAAAATTGTTGATGGAAAACTAGTATCACAATTTATGTAAGTTATTGATTTCCTACATGTTTTTCATAAAACGTAATAGCTAATTCTTGTACCTCAGATTGAATTGAACCTGGTCTTTCTTTTCTAATTTTTTTAATTGCGTCTTTTGCAGAATACTTTTGATATTTCACTAAATAGCAAGCTAGTATAGTTCCTGCTCTTCCCATTCCAGCTGCGCAGTGAACCATTACCGCTTGATCATTAGAAATTTTTTTATGAATAAAGTCAACTGTAATATCTATTCTATCCATATCTGGGGCAGTAAGATCTGGTGTGGGTACATGCAAGTAACCAATATCATTTACCCACTCTTCAGGTAATGCATTTTCAGTCATGGTTACAATTGATGTAACACCTTGTTTTAGAATCCAATCTAGTTCATCAAAACTTGTAGGTATTCCAGAACCTGCAAGTTTGTCCTCAATTAGCCATGAGAAATTAGTTGGTTTTTTAGTAATTTTACCATGAACTTTTCTCCAAATGTTTCCAGGTTTACTCATGATAAGTATTGTATTTTCCATACTTTTAGGATTACGAAAAAGAGATGTACCTTATATGGCAAAAACACGTATAGCTATGTGAAATGAATAAGGAGGCCATTCTTTATGAAAAATTACCTAACAAAAAAGTTCGTTGTACTGCTTGTGCAAGATATTGTGAGATGGCTGATGGACAAATTGGATTATGTGGAATACGTGGTAATGAAAATGGAAAGTTAGACCTATTTGTATATGGTAAAGTGATAGCAGGACATGTTGATCCTATAGAAAAAAAACCTGTTGTTCATTACAATCCGGGATCTAAGGTATTTTCTATTGCCACAACTGGATGTAATTGGCTTTGTAAATATTGTCAGAATTATGATATCAGTCAAAGAAGAAAGGTTGAGGGTACAGATATGACTCCTGAACAAGTAGTACAAACTGCATTAGATAATGATGCAGATGGAATTGCATACACGTACAATGAGCCATCAATATTCATTGAATTTGCAAGAGATTGTGGGGTAATAGCACATCAAAAAAATCTTTACAATGTATTTGTCTCAAATGGGTATGATACTCCAGAGTCAGTAAGAATGATGGGAGAATTTTTAGATTCTATAACAATTGATTTCAAAGGTAATGCAGAACCTAATTTCACAAGAAGATTCATCGGAGTTCCTGATCCTCAACCTATTTTTGATACATTGTTAGAAATTCGTGATAAAACAAAAATTCATGTAGAGATAACAGATCTTATTGTTCCACAAGTTGGAGATAGTTTAGAATATGCAGAAAAATTATGTAAATTTATTTACGATCAATTTGGTCCAGAGATGCCTATTCATTTTTTGCGTTTTCATCCAGATTATAAAATGATGGAATTTGATTCTACGCCTGTTAAAACTCTTGAAAAGCATCATGAAATTGCAAAAAAAACTGGATTAAAGTATGCATATATTGGAAATGTGTCAGGTCATCCTCTAGAGCATACTTATTGTCCTGAATGTAATAATATTGTAATCAAGAGATATGGTTTTGATATTGAAGGTTGGAATCTTGATGATGAAAACAAATGTAAGTTTTGTGGAAATCAAATTCCAATTATTGGTAAGTTATCAAAAAATTATAAAAAAAGTAGATTTCATTTTGTTCGTTGAATAGCTATTGCTCTTACCGGAGAACCAGTTGCATCTTTAAGTTTTAATGGTAAAATTACAAAATCAAATTGTTTTGAAGATATTTTATTTAAATTGGACAGATTTTCAACAATTAAAATATTATTTTTTGCAAGTATTTTATGAACACTGAAAGTTTTAGCTTTTCCGAGATCTATACTAGGTGAATCAATTCCAACCAAATTAATTTCTTTTGATACAAGATATGTAGCAGCCGATTCAGATAGACCAGGATTATTAGTAAAATAATAATTGCTATTCAGATTTTTTTGCCATTCAGTATGAAAGATTATTGATGAATGTTTTGAAATATTACCATTTTTTCTTTCAAATGAAATTAAATCATTTTTGGTGATTGCTTGATTTTTCCCTTTTTTTACTTTTATCAATATACCATTTCCTAGTAATCTATCAAGAGGTATTTGATGTATTTTTGCTCCATTTTTTACAAAATGATATGGTGCATCAAGATGAGTTCCAGTATGAGAACTAAGAAATAATAATTCAAGATTGTATCCATCTTCTTTTAATGTTGACCAAAGAAGGAATTGTGGTTTAGGGGAACCAGGAAAAGTAGGAATAGATCGTGATATTGTCAGCGTAAGATCTATTGGTTTCACATCAATGAACTGTGGCGGGGATTAATCAGTTTTTGAGATCTATGAAAGGTTAAATACTGTTTGATGAAAATCTGCAATGTGCCTACAGCGTATGTTTTATTGAATTCTGATCTAGGATCTGATGAATCGATAATAGCAGATATCAAACGAATTCTTTCAAATGAAGAAGTTAGTTATGAGGTCCAAGGAGTTTACGGAGTATATGACATAGTCTTGAAATTATCATCTAAAGATGCTGAAAAATTACGGATGATTATCACAAACAAAGTTAGAAAAATCGGTAAAATACAGTCAACCCTAACAATGATGGTAATAGAAGAACAGGAAAATTTATAGATTTTTTACTGCGGCAATAACTCGAAGTATTTCAGATTCGGTATTAAAAAAATGAGGAGATACTCGTATGATCTTTTGTTCTAGAATTTCTCTAACAGCTAATACAATGTTTTGTTTTTCTAATTTTTTCACTATTGTCTGTGGATCATAACCATTAATATTGAAAGAAACTATACTGGTTCTTTCTTGAGGGATCTCTGATCCATAGAGAATAATGTTTTTTATTTTAGATAGTTCTTCTCTTAAAAGATTTGAGAGATGGAGATTTTTTTTACGTATATTTTCCATACCAAATTTAAGAAGATATTTTGCTGATGATTCTAAACCCACCATTCCAACATAATTACGAAATCCTGTTTGGAATTTATCAGGAATATCTTTGAATGCTAGATTTGTATTATTATAGATTATTGCTGATTCTCCTCCAATTGTCATAGGCTCTAGCAATTCATGTGATTTTTTGTTGCAATAAAATAATCCTGTTCCCATAGGTCCGCATAACCACTTAGAGCCGTTAAAAGACATAAAATCGCATTTGATCTTTGTCACATCGAAATTATCTATACATCCAACAGTTTGTGCACTGTCAATAAAAAAAGAGGTGTTATTTTTAAGCATATTTCCGATTTTTTCTACCGGCAATATTGAACCAGTATTGTATAATGCATGACTAATAGCTACTAGTTTTGTATTATTATCAAGAAGTGCTTCAAGCTCATCAAAATCAAAAAACCCATTTTTATCTATAGATAAATTTTTGATTTTGGTTTTATTCTGTAATCTAAGCCAAGGATAGAAATTTGCATGATGTTCATGTGATAAGCCACGAATTATAAGATTAGAATTTGGTTCAAATGAGAGGCCATTTGCCACTATGTTTATTCCATCCGTAGTACTTTGAGTTAAGATAACTTCTTCTGGTTGACAGTTGATAATTTTTGCAATAATTTTTCTGGTATTTCGTAATTTTTCAGTAACAAATGGTTCAGAATCTATTGAATCAGGCCCTATCGAATTATAGGAAATTAGAAAATCTTTCATTGCTTCAATACTTTGTAAAGGCATTAAAGAAACAGAAGCGTTATTTAGATAAATTTTACCAGAATTAGGAAAATCTTCTGAGATATCTTTTGAAGCCAAATTCATTATTATATCTGTCAGATACTAAAGTGGTGTTGGATAAAAATCCTGAACAGATTTCAGATGATGATTTAACATATGTGAAAAATGAATTTTCAAATAAAAATCCAAACATAATTTTATGTTCTGAGCCTTTTCTTAAAGCTGAATTTCTAAATGAGTTAATTGATTCTATTAACCATCCAGTAGTTTTTTTAGATTTTGATTTACTTTATAGTGGTTATATCGTCTCAGAAATGATTAAAAAAAATGATAAAGTAGCGATTTATCGTCCAAGTAAGATAGATTGGAAAAAAATCATATCTGAAATAGCAAAAAGAATATCAAATGAAAAAAATTTGGTCGTAATTGATTCGTTTAATGGCTTTTACAACATATTTGATGAGAAAGAATCAGGGAGATTCATTAATGCATCATTAATGTTACTTTCATCTATTGGAAGAGAGAGTGGCTCTTTAGTGATAATTACTGCTATGGCACGAAAAAACGATAATGATGAATGGATTCTTTCTCCAGGAGGTAGACATATTATTGATTCAAAAAAATCTGGAACATATCATCTTAAAAGAATTGGTAATAGTTTGATGCTTAGTTCATTAAATCAAATTGGAACTACTGAGAAAATATTCAAAATTGATCATTCTAATTTTGATGTATCTTGAAAGAGCGATCAAAATTTTAAACGGTGTTATAAAATCTGAAACGCCGTTATAATTCCCATTTTTTGGGTAAATTATATTAAGATCAAAAGACGAAAAAAATTCGTTATGCCAGTAGGAATTATTCCGGACATCAGCGAACAAATGTGTATTGGATGTGCACTATGTGTAGAAATCTGTACAACATTGGGACCAGATGTACTTAGAGTAAAACCAGTCGAAGGCTGGAAGAGAGGTAAGGCATTTGTCTTCTACCCAGAAAGATGTATCTCCGATGGAGCATGCATCGGTGTTTGCCCAACAAAGGCAATCTTTTGGATGAGACCAATGGACTTCACTGTTGGACAACCAGTTCCACTCTACAAGAACTCAGTCTTCGTCAAAGGTTGGACCGAATTAATCGATTAGATTAGGTCATCATTTTTAATTTCTTTTTATTATTTTAGATTTTAACTATGTGCCAAATTTACTATCGTTTAATATGAGAACTATCAATGTTCGTATTTTCAGAAAAGTCAATGTTGGTAAAATATTAACTCTACAACTTTATCATTAGAATTCAATTATCAGATTTTGATAATTATTTTCTATTTTTAATTAGAATTATGTGATAATCTAAAGTATCTTTTTAAATCGCTACAGGACAGAATCATCATGAAACGAATTGAAGCTATAGTACAAAGTGAAGTTTCAAAGCAAGTTGTTAGAGCAATAAGAAAAGCAGGTGTTGGAGGAGTCACATTGATCCAATCTTTGGGACAAGGAGCAGGCGAACGACCTGAAATTGGAGGACATCAAATTGAATTTAATTCTACAGATGTGATAGTTGCAGTGGTTCATGACTCAATGGTAAATTCTGTTATTTCAGCTATTATGGATGCTGCTCATACAGGACAAAAAGGTGATGGGAAAATTTTTGTTACAAATGTAGAAGAATCATATGATATTAGTACTAAAGAAAAATCAACTGAACTAATTTAATTTTATTTTCATACTATGTTTAATTTTTAATATTATTAAAGTATGTTTCTTCTGGAAACAAGATATCCTGAATAATCAGACTCTGGAGATGTAATATCACTGTCTATTTTTTTAAATATATAGTCATTAAAAATTTTAGCGCTATCATAAAATTCTTCACCAATAATCAATCTGTTTGCAGGAGCAATTCTATTTATCTTGGCACAGCGATTTACAGTATTTCCAAAAATATCATTAACAGAGGATGTTGATGTTTTTGCTATTCTAACAATTCCATAAGTCGAACTAATCCTGTAATCAAAAACAGGTAATTTTTGTTTTTCTAATTTTTTTACTATATTGTTATGTAATTCACATAAAGTCAAACAACAATCTAGACATTTCCTTAATGTGGATTCTTCTTCTAAGTGTACAACTGGAAAATAAAATAATAGTGCATCTCCTATATTTTTTACTACTATGCCACCAAAATTTCTTACAGTTTCTGCAATAGAATTAAGAAAAATTTTATAAAATTCACTGGTTTCCGATTCAGATAATTTGGAAGTGATTTTTGTTGAATTCATAATATCTACCATACATACACAGTAGTTTTCGCTATAATCAGAAAATTGTAATAAAATATCTTCCTGTTGTTTTATGACATTTTCTTTTTCTTTAATTTCAATTAATGATTTTTGAAGTTTTTCAGTCATGGAATCAAACGCAGAAGATAGCTCACCAATTTCATCTCTTGTTGTAATATTAGTTCGAACATGAAAATCTCCATTTGCAACTTGGTTTGCAGCATTTTTTAATTTTATTAGAGGTCGCGACATAGATTTTGAAATTATAAATGCGACAATTATCATTACAGTAGTAATTATTAGACCTGTTTGAAAAATTCTATTTTGAAGTACTAAAATTGGTTGAATTGTTTCTGCTTCGTCGATTTCTGCAAGCAAAACAAATCCTAAATCATTAGCACAGTACGAAGAACCATAGATACTGATTTTTCTATAATCTGGGTAAAATCCTGTAAAGGTTTCTCCTTCTCTAAAACATTTTTGAACAGGAATGGTATCAACTTTTTGTTTGAAGATAGCATTGTTTATGAATCGAGATTCAGATAACATCAAAAATCCATCATTTACGATATAAACTTCTCCAGTTTCTCCTAAACCACTTCTATCAACTAAGATACTATCTAATGATTCAGTTCTTATCCTTGAGATAACTATTCCTATTGGATCATCATTTTTTTTACTATCTTGAGCAAAAATTGGAGAGACTACAATCATTTTTTTACCAGTAGTAGTTGGTTCAAAATCGATAATTGGTTGTTTCAATCCTTTTTGAAATAATGGATCATGAAGGAAATTATTGTCAGTTAGTTTGCCAAGTGAAAAGAAAATTTTTCCATTTGTTCCAATAATTTTTACATCCTCAAGACCAATTGAGAATCCAACTAGTGTTTGAAATGCTTGAATTTGAGTAAGAAAATCTCTACGTTTACTTTCTCTGACTTTATCAAATTCATTTTCAGGGGTTTGATTTAATTCAGTAACAAGAATTTTTATCATTGGATCATTTGCTAAAATTTGATTTTGTTCAATGCGTGATTCAAAAAGAAGTCTAATAGTATTACCACGTACTGTTGATTCACCAAGTAGGAGATCATTAGCTCTTTCTATTAGAATTTGTTCAGCATAGTTAAAACTCAAATAGGCTGTAATTAGAAGCGTAATTATAGATACTAGAATTACTAAAAGTATCAATTTTTTATCTATACTAAATGAAATTTGCAATTCAGTTCTTTGTTAATTTTATATGAATATCAATTCTTCGAGTATTTCACACTATGATAATACCCATTTTCTATGGATGAAGAGCATATAGACAATTAGATTCCATAAAGGAAATCATTGATTATTCATTTTAAAAGCAGATTTGTATTTAATATCTAATTAGAAGTTTTAGATTAAATTTTTCAATTTAGTTTCTAGAGAATCCAAATTTAGAGGCCCATCCAACATTTTGATTTTTTGTAGATTTCTTTGATAAATTATCTAACATTTCATATGTAATTGTGAATCCATTACCTACCATTGTAGCATCTTTATCATATTCATTCTTGTTAGGCACAAATTCATTTGCTAAATCCTTAATTTTTTTGGTTTTTATATCAAATAATCTGATTTTTTTACCATTCTCAAGTTCAATAATTGCATCATTACTAAGACTTTGAATTGAGAAATTTTCAAAAAATCTTATCATGCCATTTTTTTTTAATTTGATTATAGCATCGTAAGTGATTTTGCTTCCATACAATAAAATTTCTCGTGCGTTAATTTGAACATCATCTTCTAGATTAAGAATCATAATAGAATCAGCATCAAGAGAGACTGTATTGATAATATTTTCAGCGATAATTTTTCCTTTTGGTGCTGATATATGAGTTCGTTGTTCTCGAGTTTCATAAATTCCAACTCTTCCTTCTGGATCTTCCATTTTGTATTTTCTACCAAAAATATTTCCAACTACAACATTACCATTATCTACAATTATTCTAGCTCCATTCTCAATTTTGTATTTATTTTCAAGTGGATTAATAAATTTGAAATCACCTTTTATGAGATGAATATTTGTTCTAAATTCTTCAGTCCAAGAGGGACTTGTAATATTTCCCTGCATAATAATAGAGCCATCATAAGTTAGACTACCTGCCATAAAATTTCCTTTGATTGAAAGTGTACCGTTAGCTTTTCTTTCAAGTTCAATTTCTCCAAGAGTTTTTGAGCCAAATAGTTTAGTATTAGTTGAGTTTGTTCTGATTAAATCTGCTGCCCATTCTTCAGCTATTTTCATTTCTTTGGATAATTCTTGGCCTAAAATTAGATTTTTTCTTCGGATATTCTCTTCTGAATCACCTGAATAAACTCTAGAATTTTTGATTTTTTCTAAGTCTGTTTCGGGATATCTTTTACCGATTTTGAGATCTTCGTATGCTTGTTTGATTTTAATGAATTGATCATTTTCTCCTCCTCTATCAGAATGGTATCGAAGTGCTAATCGTCTAAATGCATTACGAATTTCTTTCTCAGTTGATCCTTCAGTAATTCCCAATATGTCATAGTTACTTTCTACCATTTCTCTCAGTTTTCGGTTATTCTGTTCATATTTCCTATACTTTTAGTTTATCACAATACAAAATATCAAGGATGCTCATAAATTGGATCTATATCAGATCTTTTAGAAATCCAGTGAAACCATCAGATGGTATTACTTGGATAGATTTTAATTGGCCTAGTTGCGTGAGAATTTGTCTTTTATCATAATAGTTGTAGATTCCTTCCTTATCAGGATAAATTGTAATGGTGTCTTTTTGTCCAGGTTCTAAAAGATCAGTCTGTATATCAAAGCCATCAATGTATAATCTATGATGTCGATTACCATGGTTTTCAACAGTAAGAACATAAGCAAAACTAGTTCTCATAATTAGTGTAGGATTATTATCTTCGGCAGTACCAAAAATACCTATTAATTTTACTTCACCATCAATGTCTATAAAGGCAACTGTTTGTTCAACTTTTTCTGGCCAAAAAATTTGTACTTGTCTTACATTTCCTTGTCCCACTATGATAATAATTGATGCTAATGTAATAACTGCTACAACTAGTCCAATAATTACAAATATCTTATCATTCAAAATACATTATCAGTTATTTCTCATAGTATTTCTAGTAAATGTACAATTACCTAAAATGTAAATTATATTTTGAGAAAAATAAATGGGAAAATCCCAAGTTAATTATTTTACCACTAAAACAGGAATCTTTGCTTTATGCATTACATAGTTTGAGGTACTTCCAAGAAATGCTTCTTTAGCACCACCCACACCTCTAGCACCAATAACAATCATGTTATACTTTCCTTTCTCTGCAAATTTGACAATTTCAGAGCCAGTGTGACCGCCGCCAGTTTTGTATTTGAATGATGCTCCTGCTTTTTGAGCCCGTTTCATTGCTGGTCCAATTGCTTTGATAGCTTTTGTTTGTGCATCATCTTTCATTTTTTGTGTATATTTTATTCCTGCAGCTAGTGGCAAATGAAATACATAAAATCCAGTAATTTCAGCACTACTGCCTTTTGCAATTTCAATTGCTCGATCTAATCCTCTAATGGAATTATTAGACCCGTCTAGTGGAACAAGGATTTTGTTGAATTTTGCCATATCTTTGAGGTTGATTCTTCAAATATAAAAAAAATAGTATGATTCCCACAGATGATATTCCTGTTAAAAATGATAAATTGATCATTTTACATTCATTAATGAAAATTATATCATCTGTTTTTATAGAAATTATATTTGTGATATATTATGTCTGTTATTGATATTTGTAACAAGCCAATTTCCATTCTAAAGAATTCAACAATATCAGATATAATTAAAAAACTATTAGAAAATAATCTTAGTAGATTAATTGTTGTAGAAGACGGAAAACCTGTAGGAATTATAACTGAAAAAGATGTTGGATTATTTCTTTTTTCTGAGACTACTAAACAAGGATTAGATGATATAATGATTAGCAAAATAATGAAACCAATTATATTTATTGAAGGGACTTCAACGCCTGAAAATTCAGCAAAAATGATGCTTGAAAAAGGAGTTAGTTCTTTAGCAATAGGAACTAAAGAAAATCTTAGAGGGATTTTTACAAAGACTGATCTTATAAGATATTATTTAGAAAATTATTCAGGAAATAATAAAGTAGTTGAGTTTATGACTCATGAGTATATCTTTACTCATACAGCAGCACCGCTATTCAAAGTTGTAAGAAAAATGTTTGAAAATAAAATATCTAGAATTATTGTAAAGGATCAAAATGAAAAATCGGTAGGCATAATTTCATTTAGAGATTTATTTAGAATTTCTATCGAATTAGGTAGTGAAGAAGATGATTCTGGCTTTACCATTTCAGAACAAATAAGGAGAGGATTTCTTTCGGAGGAGGGGTTTGGAGGTATTTCACTAGCACGAGATGTAATGAGTAAAGGAATTATCTCAATAAAATTCAATGATAACTTGAAAAATGCCTGTAAACTAATTTTAGAAAATAACATTAGTGGTTTGGCAGTACTTGATGGAAATAATTCTCTTACAGGAATAATCAGTAAAACAGATATTACAAAAGCTATTACAGTTTGAACGAATTTCAAGAATATATTAAAACAAGGAATTACTCTAAACGGTAAACATGAAACTACATTTTGATGATTTTATTTATGGTTCTATAGATGGTGCAGTTACAACTTTTGCAATTGTTGCAGGAGTTGTTGGTGCTTCATTATCTCCGGGAATTATTTTGATTCTAGGTTTTGGTAACTTGTTTGCAGATGGATTTTCAATGGCTGCAGCAAATTATCAGGCATCAAAGGTTAGAAACCAATTCATTGAAATGAAAAGAAAACAAGAAGAGTGGGAAATTGATAATCTGGCAGAACAAGAAAAAGATGAGATCAGAGAGATTTACAAAAAGAAAGGATTCAAAGATGAACTATTAGAGGAAATAGTTCGAATAATTACATCAAGACGAAAAGTTTGGGTAGATACAATGATGAAAGAAGAATTGGGATTAATTGAAGATGAAAGAGGGCCATTAGATAGTTCAGTTAGTACTTTTATTGGTTTTAATTTGGTGGGATTAATTCCATTAATTCCATTTATGATTTTTATTTTTATTGGAATTCATGCAAATTCGGAAGCTTTTATTTATTCAACAATATCTGTAATGGCTTCATTTTTTCTTGTAGGTATGATTAAAGGAAAAATTGTCAGAAAATCAAAAATAAGATCAGGATTCTATACATTAATCATTGGCGGTATTGCATCTTTAGTTGCATATTTTGTAGGATATGGATTGAACTTTTTAGTTCAGTAATTTGTTGTGTGCTTATTTAAAGTGATTTTATATAATCTCGTATAGTTTGAGCTGATATTTTCAATAATTTACTCTCAGATTCGTTTAATTTTATTTCTATAATTTCTTTAACTCCATCTTTGCTTATTTTTACAGGAATTCCCATTGAAATATCTTTTTCACCATATTCACCATTTAATACAATCGATGCAGGTATTACTAGTTCATCATTTTTGATGATAGACCTAATAACGTCAAAAGTATTCTTAGCAATACCAAATTGTGATCTACATTTGAAAATTCTTAGAGATTTCCAGTAATTCTGAATTTCAGTTGAAATTATTTTTTTTTCTGCTTCATTAATTATTTCAAGGGCATTTTTTTCATTAATTTTTACTCTAGAAAATACAGGTACCATAGAATCCCCATGCTCACCTATTACTAGTGCATTAACAATTTGAGATTGTTTAATTTTAAATTTTTCTGAAAGCAGATATCTAAATCTGCTTGAGTCCAAACTTGATGCAATTCCTATTACTTTATTTCTTGATAATTGAGTTTCTTTCTGAAAAACAAATGTAAGAACATCTAAGGGATTAGAAACTATTAACACGATTGCAAAAGGACAGTATTTTTTTATTTGATTTGCAATTTCTTTAATCATCTCAACTTGAGTGTCCATCATTTCAGTTCTGTTTTTTAGATATATTCCTGTACTAGCTGTAATTACAACAATATCAGAACCACTTGTTTTAGAAAAATCATCAGTGCCATGAATTGAAACATTTGAGTTTTCAGGTATGGCATTAGATATATCTAGAGCCTCACCAATTGCTTTGCTTTTTGTACGATTTACTAATAGAACATCATCTAATGAATTAGATATGCAAAGAAAAGCAATTGCTGCGCCAACTCTACCACTACCTATTATAGAGATCATTTTAGTTTCATCTCTTCTGTTTTATAATTAAGATAAGCCAAATCGTTTGAAATAATAAAAATGTCTAATTTAAATCCCGTATGATATTTTTAGAGTTAAATTTGTGCCTATAATGAGTGCAATGCATTGCAATGTAGTCTTACTTGTTATATCAAAAGTTAATGTACATATTCCATGCAAGCATTAATTTCAGGAAGAAAAATAGAAGATGACTCAAGAAAAGACGCCATTCTTGAAGTAATATCTGATAAATATTGCAGAGCTATTTTAGAAAACTCGATGGAAAAACCAAAATCTGCAATGGAGATAAGTGCTGAAACCAAAATTCCGATAAGTACTGTTTACAGAAGACTGCAAACTTTACATGATAATAAGCTGCTAGGAATTTCTGGTTCCATTAGTGATGATGGTAAGAAATACTTTCTATACAAGAGTAGAGTTAAGGCCATATCTACATCATTTAATGGAAGTAATATAGAAGTTGAAGTTGTTCCTAATACTTGTTAAGTATTAGTTTCTTTTTATTTTGTTGAAATCATGTTTGATAATCAAAGTTCTGTTTTAAATCAAAAAATGGGAGATATGTATAACATGGAAAAAAGATATTCGTCTCCTGTTATTACTATTCAGCCAGAATCATCAATTTTTGATGCATTGCTACAAATGCAAACAAATTTTGTTAAACACATAGTAATTGCTGTTAAAAACATGCCTGTAGGAATTGTTACTGAAAGAGATATCAATAAATTTCTTGGAGAAGATAAAATTGCACATGCAATAGATGAGATCCCAATTAAACATGTAATGCAAAAAAATGTAATTACAATAACTGACGGTACAGAAGATCATTTTGATCAATGTGCTGCAAGAATGGAAACTTTCAAAATTGGTTCAGTAGTTCTTGTTAATGACAATGGAGAATTGACAGGTATTGTTTCAAGAACAAATTTGACAAAATCTTATGCCAATGTATTTGGTGGAAAATACTTAGTAAAAAATTTTATGAATAAGAAAGTAGTTACTTGTAGAAAATCGGATACTCTTAAATTTGCATTAAGTTTAATGAATAAAAATCAAATTTCAAGGTTAGTTGTAACTGATGAAAATGGTTATCCTGTTGGTCTTATTAGTACAAATACATTGTTAACACATAGTGATTATTTTACGAAAGGCAATACACGATCTAGAGATTATTTACTTCCAATAGATGGAGAAAAACTTACAGTTGATGATTTACTAACTAATGAACTTTTAACAATAAATGAAGAAGATGATCTAGCAATAGCAGCAAGTAAAATGATAAAAAATAAGGTTGGTGGAATTCCAGTAGTGGATTCAAATCATAATTTGATCGGAATTGTGAGTAAAACTGATGTTGTGAGGGCTTTTTCTATTGTAGGATCTCATGAAGAATTAAAGTCAAAGTACAAAGAATTGTATTGAATTAAAACTAATTTTATACTTGAAGATTAAATTGATTAATCTTGTTTTACAAATTATTGGAGTGTTAAAATGTTTGAACTAAAGCGTGGAATGGGACTTTTTCATCTAACTATGTATGGAGTAGGACTAATTCTTGGAGCTGGAATTTATGTATTAATAGGAGAAGCTGCAGGTTTGGCTGGAGATTCTGTATGGATTGCATTTGTTTTAGGATCTATAGTTGCATTATTTGCTGGACTTAGTTATGCAGAATTATCATCAATATTTCCTAAAGCAGCTGCAGAATATACATTCATAAAAAATGCATTTAAAAATAATTTTTTTGCTTTTATTATTGGATGGCTGACAGCAATTACATCTATGATTACGGCAGCAACTGTTGCCTTAGGATTTGGGGGTTATTTTTCAGAGTTTTTGAATATTCCAATAATAATATCTGCGATTGTACTGATAGGAATTCTTTCAATAATAAATTTCATAGGTATTAGAGAATCATCTTGGACAAATACAATTTTTACAATAATTGAAGCTGCTGGATTAATTCTAATTATCATAATAGGTTTTACAATTAGTGAACCAGAACCAGTCAATTATTTTGAAAGTCCAACAGGATTTACAGGAATTATTATCGCGTTTGTATTGATTTTTTTCGCATTTATTGGATTTGAGGATATGGCAAACGTTGCAGAAGAAGTACGAAATCCCAAAAAGGTGATCCCAAGAGCAATAATTTTGTCAGTCATGATATCAGGAATAATCTATGTATTGGTTTCTTTAGCTGTAGTGAGAGTAATTAATTGGGAAGATCTTTCATTGTCAGTTGCGCCGTTAGCAGATGTGGCAAAAAGAGGACTTGGTAGTCAAGGTCACATAATATTTTCTGGAATTGCACTTTTTGCTATAACAAATACGGTGTTGATTACACTTGTAGCTGGTTCTAGAATGATTTATGGAATGGCAAGAGAAAAATCATTTCCAGATATTCTTGCAAAAGTTCATTCTAAAACTAAAACACCATGGGCAGCAATTATTGTGATCATGTTAATAGCTATTGGTTTTTCTTTTATTGGTGATATTGTAATTGTAGCAAATATTACGGTTTTTGCAGTTGTAATAACTTTTGCAGCAGTAAATTTGGTTGTTATTGTCCTTCGATACACAGAACCAAATATTGAACGAAAATTCAGAGTTCCTATCAATATTGGCAAGTTTCCGATTTTACCAATGTTTGGATTAGGAATTTCAGTATATATGGCATTTCAATTTCAGATTCAGGTAGTTCTTGTAGGTCTTGGAATAATAGGTATTGGTGTAATTTTTTATCTGTTATATGAGAAGTATAAGGTAAGATCAGAATAAAATTGAATTTACATATTGTTACTATTTTCTTTTTGTTTTAGAAAGAGCAATTGATGCAATAATAATTCCTATAATTCCAATACCAATTCCAATATAGCCAATATTCATTTGTTGGTTTGATTGTTCTAGTTTAGTGACTGATTCTTTCAAGTCATTTATTTCTTCAACAAGTGTAGTATGTCCATCAATTAATTGATTTAATGTAATATCGGATAGTTCTGGAAATTCAATGTAAGATCGTTCATCAACTTTCGGTGGGTGCATAGATAAACTCACTGGAGTTTCTCTAATATTTCCCAAAATATTTGCTTGATAAAATCCTGATATTGTAGGATTAACAAATGCATAATATTTTCCAGAAATATTATGATCTGGGGATAAAGAGAGAGTTATTTTTTTTCTTTGTATAACAATTGTATTTTTAATGATTTCTCAAGTCCAGATATACCATCTTTGAATTTTTGTTCTTTTAGTTCTAACTCAGATGCAAGAGGACTAACAAATAATTCAATTCCATTGGTTTCTCCAGAAACAACAGGCTCATTCATCCAACCAATCTCTAGTCTATATTCATCAACAGAATCAATCGTATGACCAAATGCAGTACCAAGCAATCCTGGAATTATTAATGATAATACTGCTAAATTTTTAAAATTCAACAGAGAACAAATTGATTGTTGTTTTAAAAAGGTTCTACTAATTATCCTCGTAGAAATTATCATTGATTCTAATTATCATAAACAAATTTAATGAATCAGAATTTTTTATTAAACCATAAACTAATAATTTGCATTAACATATTCTGTAATATCTTTGAATTAGTCTACAATTGAGTTGATATTGTTAAAAGTTGCAATTGTTTACTTGTAAATTCTAGTAATTATTTTCTTAAGCGTAGCAACGTAGATGATAAGAATCATGATCCATGATATCCTCAAAATTTAAGAACCCCTTCTTTGTCGTTGAACTATTGACAAAATTTACTGTTATATCTGGAAATTCATCTGAAGATCTTGCAAAAAAGTTGGCAAAAAGATTAGGAGCAAATTTATTAAAATCTCAATTAAGGGTTTTTCCAGATGGTGAAAGTAAAATCACATTGAAAGGAAAACCTCAAAAAAACAAAATTATTGTCATTCAATCAACATATCCACCTGTGGATGAAAATCTTATTCAAACATTATCAATGATTTCAAAAGCTAAGGAATATGGAACTGAAGTAATTGCAGTAATACCATACATGGGTTATGCCCGTCAAGATAGAGAGTTCTTGCCAGGAGAAGTAATAACAATGAAAGTAATTGCCAATTTATTCAAGGGTGTAGGAACATCAAGAATTATTGTTGTAGATATTCATAGTATGATCGGTTTAAAGTATTTTAATATAAAATCAAAGAATGTAACTGCAATTCCAGATCTAGTAAAATATTTTTCAAAACTAAAATTGAAAAATCCTTTGGTTGTTTCTCCGGATCAAGGCGGAAAAGAGAGAGCAGAGGAATTTGCCAAACTTTTGAAGACAGAATACATATCTCTCGAAAAACAACGTGATCGTAAGACTGGAAAAGTAGAAATCAAATCTACAAATTTTGATGAGATAATAGGTAGAGATTTGATTTTAGTTGATGATATGATTAGTACGGGTGGCAGCATCATCAAAGCTACAGAATTTCTTAAAAAACAAAAATGTAAACGAGTATTTGTTGCTTGTACACATGCCCTACTTAGAAATGATGCTGAAAAGAAAATTAAAAAATCAGGAGTTACAAAAATAATTAGCACAAATACAATTCCTGGAAAAACATCTATAGTTGATGTTTCAGGTACAATTGCAAAGGCAATAATATAATGCCAGAAAGTTTTTTTGTCTTATCTAAAGATAATCTAGAAATTGCAATTGATGAGGTAATTTCAGTCGCAAAAACTTATGATAGGTTTGCAAAAGTGAAAATATTATCAAATTTAGTAATAATACAATCAAAAACTAGTTGGGAACAAATTACAAAACGTGCAACTTTTGTGAAAATTTCTGGCCAAATTTTACGTAAAATGTCAGGATTGTTTTTAGATGAAGAAAATTTCGAGGTTTTAAAAAATGCTAAAACTTTTGTTTGTAGAGTAGTTAATTTATCATCAAATCAATTCAATGTACCTGAATTAGAAAGAGCGATGGGAGACATGATAACAAAATTTTCTAAAGCTCAAGTATCTCTTGAAAACCCAGATATTACCATATATCTAATTTCTACTGAGCAAGAAAATTTTTTTGGATTCTCAAAAAGATTTGAGAGTGAAAATAGACCCAAGAAAATCAAAAAATACCCACATGAATTAGATTGGAAGCTTACAAGAGCAATGATAAATTTAATCGGATTAAAAGAAGGAGAAACTGTTTGTGATCCATTTTGTGGTACTGGAACTACGTTGTTAGAAGCTGAATCAATGGGAATTCATGCAATCGGGTTAGATTTTGATGAAAAAATGTATAATATTTCGAAAGAAAATTTAGATGTAAATGGGTACAAATCAAAAATAATTAAGGCAGATTTTAGTCAATTAACAAAGATTGTAGATGAATTTGATGGAATTGTTACAGATTTACCTTATGGAACTGCATCTAAATCATCAGAAAATCCTGAAGAATTGATAAAAAAATTTGTATCAATCTTACCCAAACGTAAGAAAATAGCCATTATGTGTAAGAAAGGATTTGAAAAAAAATTGAAGATTATTCCAGTAAAGAAATATGAAATCTATAGGCATAAAAGCTTGACAAGGACAATTTTGATAAAATGAAACTAATATTTTTAGGAACTTCGGCTGCTCAACCTACTGAAAACAGAGGTCTTTCATGTGTTTGTCTAGAAAAAGATGGTGAAATTCTTATGTTTGATGCAGGAGAAGCGGCGCAGATTTCTTATCTAAAATCAGGTTTAGGTTGGAATAAAAAAATGAAAATTTTTGTTACACATCTTCACGGTGATCATTGTATTGGATTACTAGGATTACTTCAAACAATGACAATGCAACATAGAACTGAACCTTTAGAAATTTATGGGCCTAATGGAGTCGAAGAATTCATAGCAGCAAATATCAAAGTACTAAACTTTGGATTGTCATTTCCAGTTATGATTACAACGGTCAAAGAAGGAAGAATATTTGATTCAAAAATTTATTCAATATATGCTTGTAAAGCTAATCATTCAGTTATTACATACTCATATCTTTTTGAAGAAAAAGATAAACCTGGTAGATTCAATCTAGAAAAAGCTAAGGCTTTAGAAATTCCTGAAGGTAAATTATGGAATCAATTACAAAATGGGATAGAAATTAAAATTGGAGAAAGAACTATTGTTCCAGAGCAAGTGTTAGGAGAGAAAAGACCTGGTAAAAAAATTGGAATTTCAGGAGATACAATGCCAACCAAAGAATTAGAAAAATTCTTTGAAGGTTGTGATTATCTTGTATTTGATTCAACATTTTTAGATGAAACCGAGGAAAAGGCAGAGGAAACATACCATTCAACAGCAAAACAGGCAGCTATGTTGGGTAAAAATGCAAAAGTAAAAAATCTGATTTTAACGCATTTTTCAGCTAGATACAAAGATGAAACTAGACATTTAGAAGAAGCAAAACAAATTCATGATTCAGTTATCACAGCAAAAGATTTTTTAGAAATTGAGATAAAATAGACAAAAAAATGTTTGAATCAGTCATAAAAGAGCTAAGAGATGCTAAAAAAATTGTATTTGTTACAGGAGCAGGAATTTCTCAAGAAAGTGGTATTCCCACTTTTAGAGGAAAAGATGGATTATGGAGAAATTATGACGTAATGAAGTTGGCTACAATTAACGCATTTTATGATAATCCGAAATTAGTTTGGGAATGGTATAATGAAAGAAGGAAAAATATTTTTTCTGTAGAACCTAATTTAGGGCATACGGCAATAGCTGAATTAGAAAAATTTGTAAAAGTTGTTGTATTAACTCAAAATATTGATGGGCTTCACCAAAGAGCAGGAAGTACAGAAGTATTAGAGTTACATGGGAGTATTGTAAAAATAAAATGTACTGTTTGCGATTTCAAAAGTGAGATTTTAACTGAATTTATACACATGCCGCCTTTCTGTAAGTGTGGAAATATTCTAAGACCTGATGTAGTATGGTTTGGAGAATCTCTGCCTCAAGAGATCTGGCAACGGGCAATGATTCATGCAAGTAAATGTGATGTAATGATAGTTGTAGGTACATCTTTAGTAGTATCACCTGCAAATACTTTACCAATTTATGCCAAACAAAATAACGCAATTTTAATAGAAATAAATCCAGAAGAAACAATAATGTCATCAAATATGGATTTTTCAATAAGAAGTACTAGTGTTATGGCACTGCCAGAATTTGTTTCAATTTTTAAATGAAATCTAAATCATAATTAAGAAAATTTCATTAATTACAGAGAAAATATGTGCTCATATTAAGAATTTTGTTATCTAATTTGACTAATTTCTAAGAATTAACCAATCAATAATTCGGTCAATATTAGAAGAAGTTAAGATCACTTTGATTGGTCCTAATGGTGATTCTTCTGCTTCTTCACATAAAGATATGGTTCCAACAAATGCAGCTTGTTTGTTAAGATAAAACCAAGTAGAGTTATTATCTAAATTTTTTTCAAGTTGTCTTTGATAGATTTTTTGAGATTGATTGGAATGAATAACATCGTATATTTTTTCTAGCAAATACAAATCTTTAGAGTTTGATATAATGGAAAAACTATCAGTTTTAATTTTGGCATCTGGAAATACATTCAAAATTGCTGTTTCGACTTTTTTTGGATCTTCAGACGGATTAATTGAAGAGAGTATTTCTATTTTACAGCTGATATTAGGAGATCTCATTCTATCCAACCTTCAATGATTTTGAAGGAGTGTTCAATTAATTCATCTTTTGTTAAGTTATTGTTAGAAATTGTTTCATCAGATAAAGCAATTGAATTGCTAATGCCAACACCTATTTCACGGTTGTCTCTTTCTTCAAAATTTTCTTTTGTTTGTGGATCATCAGATCTTCCTCTCTGTTTTAAAAATCCAAATCTTGTATTAGTTGATGCATGTATGGCAAGAAGCTTAACTGTTCCATATTTACGTAAAACTTCTATTTCAGCATTAGATCTTATTCCATCAATTATTATTACATTTGATTTTGAATTTTCAATTTGTGGTGTTACTAATTCTGCTACTGCACCTTGACCATTTTTCTCTCGCAATTCAAGCATCAACTTACCAAGATTAGGTCCAGTTGGTTCAAGATTTCTATTCTTAGCTTCTGCTCTTACTGCATTACCCATGTTAATGATATCATAACCTTTGGATTTCAAACCATCAGCTATTGTTGATTTACCTGCTCCAGGCATGCCAGTTAAGCATACAATTAGTTTTATCAATATCAGAACAAAAATGTGGCTGGTCTATGAAGCTACCGGAAATTATTATAAAACATAATTAAAAGAAAATCATAATGCGATCTTTTGTGGCAATTGAAATTTCTTCTGATAAAATAATTGACTCTATTTCTAAATTTCAATCTGAAATTAACATAAATGCTAAACCTGTAGAGCCACATAATCTTCATTTTACATTGCAATTTTTAGGTGAGATATCACAAGAAATTGTAGAGAAAGTAATGGTGTCATTAAATTCTGTTAAATTTTCAAGGTTCATGGTGAATTTCAAAGGTGTTGGTGCTTTTCCTAAATCAGAATTTCCAAGGGTTATCTGGGTTGGGACTGATGAAAATGGTGGGAATTCATTGATAGAATTAGCAAAAAAAGTAGAAAATGTATTAACTCCATTGGGTTTTTCTATTGATAAACCGTTTAAACCTCATATCACAGTGTTTAGAATTAAAAATAAGATTGGAGATATTAGTAAAGAATTGGATAAATTCAAATCAGTTGATTTTGGAACACAGGAGATTACAGGGTTCAAACTCAAACAAAGTGTTCTTAGTTCAAAAGGTCCAATCTATTCTAATTTAATGGAGATAAAGGCTGAATTATGAAACAAATAATTTCTAAAATTGGAAAATCTGTAATACCATCTAACAATATAAAAAAAGTAAAAAAACAAATCGCTGATGAAGCTTTTGCTCTAGTTGAAAATCAAATTAGAAATTATCCTGAAATAGTAGGATTGGAATTTGGTGGATCCTATGCTAAAGATACTTGGTTATCAAAAGAAGCAGATGTTGATATTTTTATTAAATTTAAAAAATCAATTCCTGATGAAAAATTTGTAGAGATTTCAAAAAAAGTTGGTTTTGAATCAATGAAAAAGTATAATCCCTATGTTAGATATTCTGAACATCCTTATGTTGAGGCTAGAATTAAGAAAACTAGAATTAATGTAGTTCCCTGTTATGACGTAAATTTAGGAGAATGGAAAAGTTCTGCAGATAGATCGCCATTCCATACAAAGTTCATGCAAAATGTACTTACTCCTAAAATGAGAAATGAGGTGAGAATTCTCAAAACATTTCTGAAGTTAACTAAAATTTATGGTGCAGAAATTGCAAAACAAGGTTTTAGTGGATATGTATCAGAAGTTTTAATCTTAAATTTTGGAAGTTTTGAGAATGTAATAAAAACAATTGCAAAAATTCAACAAAATCAAATAATTGGAAAGACATCAAAAGTATTTGAAACATCAATTGTAATTGTAGATCCCATTGATAGTAATAGAAACTTAGCTGCTGCAATTTCTAATGAGAATGTAGGGAAATTTATTTTGGCTTGCAGATCTTTTCAGAATAATCCAACAGCACAATTCTTTAAACCTAAAAAATTAAAATCATCAAAAAATAATTGGGAAAATGTTCTTGTAGTGAAATTTAATTTCAAGATGAGAAGTCCAGATATTATTTGGGGACAAGTTAAGAGAGCAACTACTTCACTTACAACGCAGTTAGAATTGGGAGGTTTCAATGTTTTACGCAGTAGATCGTATTCAGATGAACAAAGTGAGGCTTATCTTTTTTTTCTTTTAGAATCAACTAAAATTCCAAAAAATTATTCTAAAAGTGGTCCTGAATTTTTTAGAGAAAATGATTGCAATAGTTTTATTTCAAAAAACATTGCAAAAACTGAACTAATGTGGATTAGTGACGATAAAAAAATTATCTCACTTGAAAAGAGAAAGTATAATGACGTGATAAAATTTATGACCGAATTACTAAAAAATAATCTTCAAACAGGTATTCCAAAAGGATTACAAAGTGATTTTAAGAAAGGATTTAGGGTTTTTGTTTCCAACAAAAATTTAAGCAAATCAATTAAAGAGGCAATTTCGGATCTGATTTCAACTGATGACACAATCTTTCATTTCAATTAAAAAATTCATAAAAGAACCATATTCAAAAATTCTTGGCTATCCAAAAGCCAATTCACGTCAACTTCAATCAAGAATTTCTGAATTAGAAAAATTAAAAATAAAATCAGTATCGTTTGTTGGACAAACTACAATTGGTAGTTTACAAATTTTAGGAAAGGGGTATGTTGGAGTAGTAGTCTTAGCAAAAAAAAGAAACAATGTAATTGCATTGAAGATTAGGAGATTAGATTCTCAAAGAAGTGAAATGCAAAGTGAAGCAAAATTACTCAGATTGGCAAATACAGTGAATGTTGGACCCAAACTGTATGATGTAAGTAAAAATTTCTTAGTAATGGAATATCTTGAAGGAGATAAAATTGAAAACTGGATACATTCTCTGAAAGGTACAGGAAGTTCAAAGAAACTAAAAACTGTAGTTAGAACTATTTTAGAAGATTGTTACAGGTTAGATCATATTGGATTTGATCATGGTGAACTAAGCAGTATTTCAAAACATGTTATTGTTGGAAAATCAAGATCAACTTTAATTGATTTTGAAAGTTCAAGTGTTAATAGAAGAGTGTCAAATGTGACATCAGTAACTCAGGCTATTTTTATTGGTTCAGGTATTGCCAAAAAAGTTCAAAGGATTTACAAGATTCCATCAAAACAAAAAATTATTGATGTTTTAAGAATCTACAAGCAAGAACAAACACGGAGAAGTTTTGATGATATTCTAAAGATACTAAAATTGTGATGGGGCCGGCAGGAATTGAACCTGCGACCACTAGTCCCCCAGACTAGTATCATACCAAGCTAGACTACGACCCCTCACGTAAGAGGCACAAAATGAAATTATTAAATCGTCGGGTTAGTATCCATGATTAATGAAAATTTGTACTATTTGTCACAGAATTTCTGCAACTGATCAGGACCATCTTGATTGTATTCAAAAGATAAGAATAGAGTTTGAAGATGAAGATTTTAAACGAGGTATTCCTGAAAAATTAGAATTAGCAAAAGATTCTCAAAATTTGAGTGTTGAGGTAAGAGCTATTTTAGAACATCTTACAAAAGAAAATAAAAAAGATGATCCATCATAACCATTTTAAGAGTCGTTCTTTCTCAAATTGTATTTTTTCATCAAGATGTTTAGCTGTAGATTCAGTTAGTTTTGTTGATGGTTTAGGTTCTGAAAACATATCTACTTCAATTAATGATGCAGTATCTCTTCCTGATTCAATAAAACATCCACCTTTTCCATCAAATAATGAATATTCTTTCTTAGATTGTATTTTTGATATAATGTTTTGTGCTACTGTTATTGCTTCTCCTTCTGCAAATATTCCCGCTTTTGGAACAGTCATTGTATCAGTAACTGTCAAAGTAGTTACATCACCTACTGCATATACATTTTCAAATGATGTTTTGCAATCTCTGTTGATTGGGATAAATCCGCCTTCTTTTGCTAATCCTGAATCATAAACTACCTTGGGTACAATATGGGGAGGAATAGCAAGAAGTAAATCAAAAGTAGCTTCTCCATTTTGAAAAATTAGTTTGTTTTTTTCAACTGATTTTATTTTACATGAATCATGAAAAATAATGTTTTCAGAATTTATCAAATTAAGAATTTGTTGGCTAATTTCTGGACCGGCCGCAGGTAATGTTATTGGTGCTGGACTATAGAAGTGAATTTGTACTAAATCTCTGACTCCTTCTTCTCTTAGCATAGAATCAATCAATAAACTAGCCTCAAATGGAGCAGGGGGACATTTGTAAGGCATTCCCATAATTGATATGGCAATATTACCAGATTTCATTTTTTTTAGTTTACTATGAATTTCGGTGAGTTGGTTATGATCATAAAGATTCATTCCATTTTCTGACAGTCCTGAAATTTTTTCAGGGGCTAATACTGCACCCATTGTAATGATCAGAAAGTCATATGGTAAAATCTTAGTTGTGGTTTTGATGTTTTTATTTTGAAGATCAATTTGTAGAACTTCCTCTTTTAGAAAATTAATCTCTTTTTTTCTAAGTTCATTCAGTGAACCTATTGAATTTTCAAATGTTCTTGTTCCTTTGATAATCCAAAGTTTGGCAAAGCCTACCATGAACCAATCTTTTTTGTCAATAACTGTAATCTTAACTTGTGATGATGAAAGATTATTTCTAATTTCATTTGCGGCAGACAATCCTCCAAAACCTCCTCCAAGAATTAACACATGAGGAATGTTAGACAATTTAACGATCTTGGGTAGTAGGTCTAATTAGAATTTCATTGACATTGACATGATTTGGTGATTCTACAGCATAAACAATAGCATTTGCAATGTCTTCAGCTTGCAAAGATTCCATTTTTTTGGCATTTTCAACAAATCCTTGTAATGATTCATCGGTAATTGTGTTTGTAAGTTCTGTTGCAACTACTCCTGGTTCAATACATGTAACACGAATGTTTTTTCTTACACTAAGTTCTTGTCTTAGTCCCTCACTAAAGGCGGTAATTGCGTGTTTTGTTGCACAATAAACACTACCTGCAGGAAAAACTATTCTTCCTGCAACTGATGATATATTTATGATATGGCCTGATTTGTTTTCAAGCATATGTGTAACTACTGCTCCAGTGCAATATAGGACTCCTTTAATATTGACATCTATCATTTGATCCCATTCATCAATCTTCAAATTTTTGAAGAAACTTAGAGGCATTAATCCGGCGTTATTTACTAAAATGTCCACCGTGCCCCATTTTTTCAAAACATTATCAACAAAAGAATTGCATTCATTTTTCTTGGTAACATCTAATTTTTGGGAATAAACTTCTCCACCGTTTTCTTTAATCTTTTTTTCTAATTCAGAAAGCATATCAGTTCGTCGTGCACCTATTGCAACTTTTACTCCTGCTTTTGAAAGTGCTAATGCTGTAGCAAAACCTATTCCACTGCTTGCTCCAGTTATGATTGCTACCTTATTTTTAATCATCAAAATTCACTTAATTGTTTTTAATTCCAACATCGTAAAAACGTTTACATGAATTTTTTACAAAAATTAAATTTTCAATCAGATGATAACAAGTTTATTAGAAGAAAAACTATAGATTGATTATGAAACCTGAAAAGTGTGCTTATTGTGGAGATATGGCAGATATGCCTTTTCAGTGTAATTATTGCAAGGATCCATTTTGTGCTGAACATAGACTTCCAGAAGAACATAGATGTGTAAAGTTAACTCAGATTAGAGCTCATAGATTTGGGGAGAAAAAAGTAATCAGAGATGGAGAACCAAACAAACAAAATGTATTCAAACGAATGTTTCGAAGATTCAAAGATTAGATAAGAATCTAATAGTGACTTTTATCAGGAGATATTTTTGCACGTCTTCCTTGATAAATTAATGCTAAAGCAAGTGTAAACATCACCATTGCAGTTAACGGAAAATTTTGAGGTGCAGGTAATACAAACCAATAATAAATTCCAAATCCAACTGACATAACAGCTTGTGACCAGAGTTTAATCCATTTTGGAGCTTTAATGACTCTACTGATTGCTTCAACGAGAAAGATACCAATTACTGGATAAATTGTATAAAAGAGAAAATCAACAATATCAACTCCTGTATGTGTCATAAATGAAAATAATTAGAGGTATAATTTCTATCTAATCTTCCCAACGAACTTTGGTTGCGATATTTTTAGCAATTAATGCCTGAGCATTTTCATATGGTATTGTTGCAATGTCTTCTGTTTTAAAAGGCCCATATTTTTCCAAATCGGCGCCTATAATTTCATCTACTTCTTGAAGAAATCTAATAACAACAGTCTTAGTTTTATGATTTTGAGAAATAGATTCAAGGAATTTTGATTTTCCATTAATTGTTGCAGAAAGGATCATTTCAGTTCGTTCTCTTTGTTCCTCTTCTGCATCAAGAATAAATTTTTCTTCATCTAAAAGATTTTTAAAATCTATCTTATCTAGTTTGGAAATTTTGTCAAGTCTAATGTTGATTAAAAGTGATGTTAGTTCTGTAGCTGTATCAATTATGGTCTCTTTGATTTTACTTTCTACTCCATCAAATTCTTGTTTTTTTAAATCACCAATAAAGTCTGAAAGATTTCTATAGAAGTCAGGATTGATTTCTTGAATTGAATCACTTTCAGTTTCTCGTAGGACTACATGGTGCAATTTGTTAAGATCAATTTCATTTGTTTCTGACATTTCTTACCTAATCCTTAAATCTCGGATGTATTTGTGTTTGATTGAAGCACAAAATTGCCCTATAAAGTTAGCCATGGAAAAGCAATCCAAGTAACATATTCACCAGATGAAGTTTTTGCCAGAATTCAACATGAAGGAATTCAGTTTATAGATCTACAATTTACTGGTCTTACTGGCCGTTTTCATCACACTACAATCTCAGCAATTACCTTTACACCTGAGCAGATGAGAGATGGACTACCAAAATTGGATGGTTCATCCATAATTGGTTTTGCTAGTGTTGAGGATTCAGATCTTATTTTAAAACCAGATCCTAATACTTTTGCCATTATTCCATGGATGACTGAAAATAAGACTGCAAGACTGCTGTGTGATATCTATTGGGGTGGAGATAGGGGGAGATTATCTAGAGATCCAAGAGGAATATCACAAAAAGCAGAGGAATATGTAAAATCACAAGGATTTGATTACAGTGCTTGGGGTCCGGAAGTAGAATTCTTTGTTTTTGATAAAGTGTATTGGGATGTTTTAACTCCATACAAAGGTCAGTCCTATTCAATTGAATCAAAAGAAGCTCCATGGAATAATGAAGGAACAGGATACCCCATGGGTCTTCAAGAGGGATATTATCCAAGCACTCCTTCAGATACTTTGACTCCATTTAGAAATGAATGTGTAAACATATTGAATAATGATTTTGGTATATTATGTGATAATCATCATCATGAAGTTGCTACTGCAGGACAATGTGAAATTGATATCAAATATGATTATATGACAAATGCCGCAGATGCTGCTCAATCTTACAAATATGTAATAAAAAATGTAGCACAAAAATATGGAAAGGTTGCAACTATGATGCCAAAACCTATTGCAATGGATGCAGGGTCTGGTATGCATGTTAATGTAAGTTTATGGAAAGGAAAAGAAAATGCGTTTTATGATTCTGATGATACAGATGAGTTGAGTCAAACTGCAAGATATTTTTGTGGTGGAATTATCAATCATGCAAAAGCATTATCTGCAATTTGTAATCCTACTACTAACTCATATCATAGACTTGTTCCTGGTTATGAGGCACCAGCTTATATCGCATGGAGTGCAGGTAACAGATCTGCAATAGTAAGAGTACCACAACATCTCAAAGGAAAGAATTATGCCAGTCTTAAGAGACTTGAATTTAGAGCTCCTGATCCTTCATCGAATCCTTATCTTGTATTCGCTGCCGTTACTGCAGCTGGAATGGATGGAATTAAGAAAAAGATAGATCCAGGCGAACAAGTGCGTGATGATATTTTCAAAATGACAAAATCAGATAGAGCCAAAAGAGGAATAGGAGTTCTACCAAAAAGTCTTGGTGAAGCACTAGATGAATTAGAAAATGACAGAAAATTTCTTAGTCCAATTTATACAAATGATGTAATTGATAAAATGATAGAGTTAGGTAAACGGGATCAACGTGAAATTTCAATTAGACCTCACCCGCATGAATTTTATCTATATTTTGATATCTAAACTCTTCCAGTAATCTGAAAGATATAGAATAGGGATATAGCTATTAGAGTAAAACCTCCTCCAAGAAATATCATACGTCTTTTCTCAGAAATGGTAGATTTGTAAAGCAAAATACCGCCTGCAAGACCAACGAATAACACCATAACTCCAACTACTACAATATCAAAACTTGTGTTAGTGATTAGTGGATGAAAAAATCCTGAAAGTAATGCAAAAAATGCTATTAGATAGACATACTTGGATCCAGTAAGTATCTTGGACGTTGTTTTATTCAATGTGGTTCGTAAATGAGATTATCAAATAAACTTTTGAAAAATAATTTGTTATCAAAATGATTTACATCATTCCGCCCATATCAGGCATACCGCCCATTCCAGGCATACCGCCCATTCCAGGCATACCACCCATTCCGCCCATTCCAGGCATACCACCTTCTGCTCCAGGTGGTGGTCCTGCCGATTTTTGTGTAGCAATAACATCGTCAATTCTAAGAATCATACAAGCTGCCTCTGCAGCTGCAGAAACAATTTGAAGTTTAACTGCTAATGGTTCAATGATATCGCTTGACTTCATATTTCCAATTTTACCTTTCATAACATCTATTCCCGTCCATTTTTCTCCTTTCATTTGTCTAGAGCGAAGAAGTGTAAGTGTATCAATTGGATCCATTCCAGCATTTTCTGAAAGTGTTAAAGGAATTGATTCAAGAGAATCTGCAAATTTTTCAGCAGCCAGTTGTTCTCTGCCTTCTAGTGATTTAGCCCAACTTCTTATTTTAGTTGCAGCATAAGTTTCTGGTGCACCACCACCTGCAACAATTTGGGGTTTTTCAATTACATCTTTTACTACCATAAGTGAATCATGGACTGAGCGTTCAACTTCATCAACTACTCTTTGAGAACCACCGCGAAGAAGTAAGGTAACAGATTTTGGATGTTTACAACCTTCAATGAACACCCATTTGTCTTCTTCAATTTTTCTTTCTTCTACTAATTGGGCATCACCCAAATCTTTTTCAAATATATCATCTAGATTATTTACGATTCTAGCACCAGTTGCTTTTGCGAGTTTTGTAAGATCACTTTCTTTAATTCTTCTAACTGCAATAATTCCTGCTTTTGCAAGATAGTGTTGAGCCATATCATCAATTCCTTTTTGACATAATACCACATTAGCCCCAGAGCCAATTACTTTGTCTACCATATTCTTTAGCATTCTATTTTCCTCATCAAGAAATGATTTCAATTGCTGTGGGTTTGAGATATTGATTTTAGCATCAGTTTCAGTTTTACTAATTTCAAGAGCTTTGTTAATTAAGGCTATTTTAGCATCAGAAATTTTTCTTGGCATTCCACCATGAACAATTTCTTTGTCAAGTACAATACCTTGAATGATAACAGAGTCTTTAATCGAGCCACCGGCTTTCTTTTCTACTTTAATATCATCAATATCAACTGTATATTTTTCACCTTCTTTTTCAGCAACTTCAAGAACTGCTTTTACAACAATATCTGCTAATTGATCAGAGTCTTTTCTTACTAGTTTTGTTTGCATAGATGTTTTTGCAATTTTATTAAGAATTGTTTTATCATTTGCAATTACAGTTTCGGCAATGTCCTGAAGGAATTGTTTTGCTTTTTTAGCTGCCTTTCTATATCCATCAACTATAATTGTTGGGTGAACATCTTGATCTAAAAGCGATTCAGCGTTCTCCAGAAGGGCACCAGCCAGAATTACAGCAGATGTGGTACCGTCTCCTACTTCATTATCAGTAGTCTTTGATATTTCAACTAGCATTTTTGCTGCTGGGTGTTGTACATCAATTTCTTTGAGAATGGTTGCACCGTCATTAGTAATAGTAACATCTCCCAAGGAGTCAACTAGCATTTTATCCATGCCTCTTGGACCAAGGCTAGTATGAACAATTTCAGCAATTATCTTAGCTGCTGCAATGTTATTTTTTTGTGCATCTCGTCCTTTGGTTTCAGAACCGCCTTCCTTTAGCAATACAACGGGCATAGTGCCTTTAGAAGTTGCTTGCATACCCATAGATGAAAAAATCTCCGACTCCCCTTTTATACGTTGCAGATCAAAAATTTGTAAATAAAATAGTCTAAAATCGGTGTTTTTAAATTGGGAAAATCAATTTGCAAAACATGGTCAAGTCAGCAAATAAAGAGTCTTACAATAAAATTTTTTCAAAGTTAAAAGAGCACCATAAATGGTTTGAAAATTCTATTCCGTTAATTGCAAGTGAAAATATACCTAGTCCAGCAGTTAGGGAGGCAATAATATCAGATTTTGGTAATAGATATGCTGAGGGTTGGCCTGGTGAGAGAGTCTATGCAGGGTGTGTGTACATTGACGATGTTGAGTTCGAATGCATGAAGCTTGCAAAGAAATTGTACAAGGCCAAATTTGCAGATGTGAGACCTATTTCTGGTGTAGTTGCCAATCTTGCAGTATATTCTGCTTTTACAAATCCAGGTGATGTTATGTTAGCACCTTCAATTCCTGCGGGAGGTCATATTTCTCATGGTAAGAAAGAGCATTCAGGAACTGCGGGATTAGTTCATGGATTAGAAATTGAATTTTATCCATTTGATGCTGAAGAGATGACAATTGATGTTGATAAGACAAGACAAAAAGTAGAAGAATTAAAGAAAATAGGTCGTCTACCAAAAATGGCAATGTTTGGTGGATCATTGTTTTTGTTTCCACATCCTGTCAAAGAACTGGCAGATTTTCTAAAGAGTTTTGGCATGCATATCAATTATGATGCGGCACATGTGGCAGGACTGATTGCTGGTGGAAAATTTCAGGATCCATTACGTGAAGGCGCAGATACTATGACAATGAGTACTCATAAAACTCTGTTTGGACCTCAAGGTGGACTTGTCTTGGGTTCTGAAAAACATGAAGACGCAATAAAGAAAGCGACATTTCCGGGATTAACTAGTAGTCATCACATTCATCATATGGCAGGAAAAGCAGTAGCTTTTGCAGAAGCATTAGAGTTTGGAAAGGATTATGCTAATCAAATTATAAAAAATGCAAAAGTTTTTGCTGAAGCTCTCAATGATGCAGGTTTCAAAGTATTGGGTGAAAGTAGGGGATTTACAGAGTCGCATCAAGTCGCTGTAAATGTTTTAGACTATTCTGATGGTGGAAAAGTTGAGGCAGATTTAGAAAAAGCCAACATAATTGTCAACAGGCAACTTATTCCAGGCGATATTAAAGCAGGTCGTAATTATTTTCATCCAGGAGGAATAAGACTGGGAGTTTCTGAAATTACAAGGTTGGGTATGAAACAAAATGAGATGAAAGAGATTGCGTTGTATATCAAAGAGGTTGTAATTGAGAAAAAGGATTCTAAGAAAATTCTTTCAAAAGTAAAAGATTTTAGAAAGAATTATCAAAAAGTTCATTATTGTTTTGATAATAAACTTGGTGCATATGAATACGTCAAGTTAAGATAAGATTCTAAGAATAATCAGTCAATAGGGATTGATCTCCTTTATTCTTTCCAAAAACTAAATCGATTTCATCAGACAGTGCATGGATTCGTCCTCTTTGGTATGCACCAACATCATATTTTTCAACTAATCTCTTTGCAAGTTTGAGATATTTTTCAACTGAACCTCTAGTTATAGTTGGAATTAGATTGTGACCACAGACACAAGTTTGAATTAATGGCATTCTGCGATATGATTTCCCACAACCAGTACATCTAAAATTTTGTCTAGCATAAGCACGTAGATTTCCCATAATATCAGGAACTAGATGGGTGGAGATCACATTTGAAACAATTTCCGATGTGTTTACTGCATCAATTAGTTCTGCATTTCTAATTTGCATATCGAATTTATCAAGCATGGAGCCAAGTGTAGAATACGCACTACGTGATTTTGATGTAGTAAGAGAAGTTGTAGAGTGTGTAAAGTAATATCCAAAAAATTGTCTTTCTGTTTCAAGACGTGATTTGATAATATCTACACATGTAACGTCGGAGGCTTTGTTTTGTTGAATTGTTGATTTAAAGAATTCTAGTGGAAGAAATTTCACTACTTCTAGATTATGTGCTTGTGGTTGTGATTCATGTGGTAATACAAGTGGTTGAATCAATAATGGAGCATCCATTAATCCACCAATTCTGTCAGAAAGAAATTGTCTTGAAAAATTTAGAAGACTATCCATCAAGAGCATAATGGAATCAGCATCCCCATCTGCATCTCTTCTTTTAGCAGAGTGCCAATTAGGAGTAGCAAAACAAACATGTGTTTCAGTATAGCCAATTATTCTTCCAACAATGCCTACAGATGTGTGAGGTGCTAATCCAATTATTAGATGGCCAACTAATTCGTCCGTATTTTTAACATTATAGAAAATCGATTTTTCATAAAATTTCTCTAAGATAGTGTCAATGTATTTGCAGGTAGATACAAGATATCTTCCACTTTCATTTGGAATAATGACATCTTGCATTCTAAGCTCAACTGTCTGATCTGGGTTTGTTAGTGGTTTTCCATCAATATCATGAGTATAACCTAGGCTGTTTAGTTTTTCAATAGATGTTCCAATCCATGATGGTTTGAATTGAGTAAGAGGAGAGTTTGTTGCATCAAAACGTACAGTTCCATCTTTGAATACTGTAAGACCAAAATTTTGACGAACTAAGCCTTTTTCCAGTGGTTCTGCAATTCTATCTTGATTGATTAATTCCTTGACTCCTTTGAATGGTTCTTGTGCACGTAAACCTATTTTTTCTTGTGCTATCAACAATTTTGCTTTTAATGGAAAGGCTTGATGGGAATGTGATGATGCTTTTCGTTTACATTTTTCACAATATGGATTATCAAGTTTATCACGGCAGTTATTACAGCGATAAATTATTGATGTCTTAGTACCACATTTTGAGCATTTTATTCCAATTGATGGTTCATTACATTCATTGCAGTATCTGTTGAATATGTTAGTGAAGAAATTATCTTGTCTTGATGCCTTTAAGAGGTCTCTAGTTGGACCTCCTTTATCATTAATTGGAAATAAGACATGTGTTGGTGGTTTCATTTGTCTAGGAGCTGCTTTTTCAGGTCTTCCTATTCTAACCCCAATTGAAGTTGAGAATTTATTCTTAATTTCAATTCCAGACGATTTTGAGAGAATTTTTGGTGTGGATAAGTCACTAATTTGTGGTTCTTGTCTAAATAGAAGATTATAGAAGATTCTTGCTTCTTCTTTTTCAAGAATTATTTGGTTGTTATTCATCTTATGTGGGACACCAAGTTTTTCAAGAATATTTTTTACTTCTATAGAATATTCTACAGAGTTTTCATTGATTTTGTTTGGATGTAGTATTTTTGAGAGCTCTTCGGGTGATATTTGATCCCAATAATACAGGTATTGTGGATGTAATGGTATTTGAAAATCTAACGATATCTTCAATGCTTCATCTAAAGTGGGAACTTTGGTTAAAAATTGGGTTAGAAATTCATCGTCTGGAGCATATTTTGCTAGTTTTTCTTTTAATTCCTCAATCCAAAATTCTTCAACATACCCACTAGGTACAAGTTGAGCATTATTCTCTAAGAAATCTCCAAATGAAACTAGGATGTCACCTAAATGAAGAATTTTTTCAATTTCGCCTTTGATTTCAATTCCATGTTTTACATCTTTTATTTTTACAACATTACCATTTTTTAGTCGAACAATTGGTGTATCAATAGAATCAACAAAAGCTACAGTTGCACCCTTACCCGGTATGTCAATTTTTACTTGGGTGCCAACAGCAATGGTGTGATCCAAGATCTCAGCAATTACAGGATTAATTCCTACAGCTGCAAATCCTGTATTACAAGCTCTGCCATATCTTAAACGAAAGCCACCAAGTTTGTTAGGCATGGATAGGACAGATCTTCCTGTAATGACCTCACGCATCCTCTTTGCTGCTGCATCCTCTTGATTATCTCCTGTTTGAACTGCTCCTTTTAGATCACCAAGCCACTCCCAACCATCTAATTTGTACAGTTCAATTCTTTTGAGTAGTTTTTTAGATCTTCCAATTAATCCGTCATTTAGAACTCTTAATGCACCCCCTCTAACTCTGTCTGTTTTGATACGAATCATTCCTTTGTGGTTTACAACTTCGAAAGGATCTGTATCTACACCATCTAACTCTACAGGTAGATTTGATATAACATGTTCAATATCTTCATCTAAAATATGAAATTGGAAACTACTTGCTTCTCTTTCATAGATTCGAAGCTCTTCAACAAATCTGCCAGTTTCATCATCAAAACAATTTGCCTGATATTTTGATAAGCCAACTGCTTTTCGCACATGATCAGCAATTAGTATTGTTACTGCTGATTCAGTTCCTCCCGCCGAACGCATTGGCCCAGCAATAGATACAGAAAGATATTCACTACCATCTTTGTTTTTCTTTATCTTAACTTCGCTAATTCCTTGTAGTGGAGCAATTGTTACTCCCTCTGTAACTATAGCTAGACCTACTCTAACTGCCAAATCTAGTTTTTGTTCTAATGTGGAATCAGCAAGTGAATACTTTCCTAATGCGATTTCTTTTGATAGAATTAATGCAGACAGTTCTTTTCCGTTGATTTTTAATAATTCTCGTAAAGGTTCGGCAATATCGATATCGTGCATTTTAGCAACTCGATCTGCTAAATCAAATGCAATTTTAGGCTCAATTATTCCTGAAGAATCTACTAGACTAGATTTTGCTAAGGCTGCATGCTCAAAAATTGTATAGGTATTTTTTGAAAGATTGGAATAATAATTTAGGTAATAATCTGGCATCTTAATACCACTAATACGAGAAATAGCGTCATTTTCAGACATAATAGAATCCTATTACTTGCTTCTTTGAATTGCTTTTGCTATTTCTGCTAGTTTCTTAACACTTCCACCTTTTTCTAGAAAGGTTCCAATAACTAGAGCGTCAGCTCCCGCTTTGACTAGTTCTGTTGCAGTTTTAATATCTCTAATTCCACCCCCCACTATCAAGAATCCATTAAAGGCCTTTCTTACTGTTTTAACCATCTCTGGCGTAACACTAGATTTTGCTCCTGAGCCTGCTTCTAAGTAGACAAATCTCATTCCAAGAAATTGTGCTGCAAGTGCATATGCCGCAGCGATTTTTGGTTTTTCAAATGGAATTCCTCTTGCTGAACCTACAAACCATGCCGAAGTTCCATCTCCAATAACCAAATATGCTGTAGGCAGTGGTTCTAACCCAAATTTAAGAACACTTGGTGCTCCTAGTGCTTGTGCCTGAGTGATAAAATATGGATTTTCTGAATTCATTAATGAACTAAAAAGAATCGCATCTGCATCAGGCACTACCCCAGTGACGTTTCCAGGAAAGAGGATAATGGGTATTTTGATACCTTTTTTGATACCCTTGACTACCTCAGCCATTTCAATTTGATCCGTTGCGGATGAACCGCCTATTAGTATCGCAGATACGCCTATCTTTTCAACATCTTGGGCAAGTTTTTGTGAAGATTCTAACTTTGATACTTCAGAATCAATCAGTACAAACAATAATGCATTTTTCTTTTTTAATTCAGATTTTAGGAATGATTCAACTTTATTTCCAATCATAACAGGGGTTTGTAGATGACTCTTTAAAGTTTAATTGTAATGAGGTATACAGATTTGTATAGCTATGGCAGAGTTTGAACAATCTAATTTTAATAACATTATTCGTCAAATTATCAAAAAATCATTATTTACTGAACGACAAATTGAAATTATTTTAAATCAGAAAGATCTTCTAAACTCTAAATTTATTATTACCAAAGGTGCGTATTACAGACAAGTTGGACAGTCCAGAGACAAATTAGTAGCACTGTTCTATTCAATCATACTTTTACGTGGTTTAGGCATACTTTTACCCGATGATATTGATGTGATATCAAAACTTTCTGAGCAGATACGTGTGATAAATGAGAGTGATATATTTCCTGAAAGGGAAGATGAAGTCATCAATGTGATTGACAGATTGATACGTCAGGCATGCAATGTGTGATGTAATCGTTATGAGTATAACAATATGATTGAATTTTTTGTGATGTAAGTGCGTCATTGTTAATCTAAAGTGTGAAATAATATTGTTCAATCACGATAAATCACAACATATGAATAATTTTTGTGATGTTAATAGAAATTCCTGAACCAGAAGTAATTTTAGGTGTGATAGTTTCGTTTGTTATAGGTTTGGTAGGCTTGTATAGCTACTACAAAATACGTCCATTCATCAAAACTAAGAGTGAGATGATAGATTCATCACAGTTAGAGCGTTTAGAATATTATGAAAGACAGTTAATTGATATGAAAATACGGTTAGATGCTATGGAGATGCAGGGTTTTGAACAAAAGACTGAAGATCCTAACCTAGAATTAAAGCAGTTTCTAGAGAAATTATCTAAAAATCAACAAATTATAGAAAAACCTGTTGTACCTCTAATAAATACAGAGGTTATGAGTGAAAATAAGCCTGTTACTATTCATCATATGCCTAATTTAGATCACAATAATGCAACAGACTATGTGTTGCATCTAATTACAGACAAAGCTATGACATCACGTGACATACAAATCACATTAAAGCGAAGTAGGGAACACATCTCAAGGTTAATGAAGAAATTATTTGAAGATGGATATGTCCAGAGAAATATCAATACAAAACCATATACTTATTCAATTACAAAAAAAGGAAAAGAAAAGATAGAAATCATAGAATCTAATTCTATAATCGCATAATTAATTTCTGGTAGCATTATAAGATTAGTCTAGTCTATTTTACCAAAAAATATGCCAGATAAGGTAATTTTAATTATATTTTATAAAAAAATAAAAATATTAAATTATATATATTATTAAATTATAACAGTATTATGTCAGTACAAGAAAATGAGGTATTAGTAAAAATTACATCTGCAGGAACAATTTCTATTCCAAAACAGTTTCGAAAATACATGGATATTCAAAAAGGAGAGTATGTCAAGATAATCTTAGGCAAGGATCGGCTTATAGTACGAAAAATTACAATTTCTTGATTTATTGTTGTTTTTGACTAAGTTTTATGGTTTGATATGTCCATTCACGACCGGTTCTAATCCTATCAATCTTACCTTTAGTAGAGAATCTTGACAAATATGTAGAGATTATACTTAGTTTGACAGGCTCGTTGTATTCATCTTCATATTTTTCAAGTATGTTTGTAGATGTGAACTTTCCCATTGGGAAGAATTTGTCTACAATATGCCATATTTTTGAGCCTATTGAATCCATATTAGTGGTTTCTTGTTCTTCTATATTCATTAAATCCATCATTTCAAATATTTTTAGAACCTTTTCTCGAGTGACATTACCCTCTAATTTGATGTCATATCGTGCTCCATCAGCGTCTTCCATATCAATTCTAATGCGTTTCTTAGCCATCTTTGAGATCTATGAGGATCTGATGTTAACAGTTCAAGTGATCCCAGAATATTTGTTAACTAAGAGGTTTGTTAACATTGACTGCCTAGGCCATGCCTAGTATGTTTTTTGTTATTAACAACATTAATAATTTTAGTTTGTTATTAGCCCTCTATATCATGCCTGGAATGGAAACAAAGGGGTTTGTTTTAGGATATTCACATTGTTAACATCATTCTTAACGCCTGGAATGGAAACAAAGGGGTTAAAATGACCTTTTTCGAGATTTTCTTAACATAAAATTAACAGTTTGTTAACAAAAAGTTTGGTTAGGACTAAACCCACACACCTATTTTTCCACTCTATCTTTTTCTTTAATTTTTTTTATTGAAAATCTAAAATCTAACTAAAAATAATTAATTACAAACTAAACTAGAATAACTATTCTCTTCTTTACTCTCTAAATTCAAATATCATTATGTTACTATTCAGTAGAAACATAGGTGTGTGAGTATGTCTGATCCAATTGATAGATTACTTGATGCAGCTGAATCTGGTAAGACAATAATCAAAAATAGAGATATTCTTCATTTTACCTATATTCCAGATATCATTCAACACAGAACTTCTGAACAGGAACAAGTAACACAATCATTATTACCAATTCTCAAACACTCAAGACCATCAAATCTATTAGTTTATGGTAAGCCAGGAACTGGAAAAACACTTGTAGTTAAAAAAGTAATTAATAAAATTCAAGATAGGGTAGAAAAATCAAAGTTTCCCATTAAACTAGTCTATTCAAACTCCAAAGAGGAAACAACTCTTTATGGATTATTGGTAAGTTTTGGAAGGCAGTTAGGCTTAACCGATAAAGAATTACCTGGTACAGGTCTGGCAATTAGTGAAGTCTTCAAACGAATACTAACCTGTATAGATGAATCTAAAATAAATGCAATTTTTGTTATTGATGAAATTGACTATCTTGCACAATTAATATCAAAAACAGGTAAAGACATCTTGTACCAACTAACTAGAGCAAATGAGCGTCTAAAACAAGGTTCATTGACTTTAGTAGGAATTTCAAATGATCTTACATTTAAAGAAAAACTTGATCCTAGAGTAATTAGTAGTTTGGGCGAGGAAGAGATAGTTTTTACAAATTATGATGTAGAACAAATAAAAAAAATACTGGAGGAGCGAATTAAAGAGGCATTTATTCCCAATTCGGTGGAAGAACCAGCCTTGAATCTCTGCGCAGCCTTGGCTGGTGGTGAACATGGTGATGCTAGAAGGGCAATTGATCTAATTCGTGTTGCAGGAGAAATTGCCGAAAGACAACAATCAGACAAGGTTACAAAAGATCATGTAAGAGAAGCATCTCTAAAAATTGAAGAAAATAAAGAGGAAACATCTCTAAAATCATATCCACTCCATGAAAAACTTGTTATTCTTGCAATAATGAAGGCAGGTGGCTCATCTACAGGAGAGATCTATTCATCTTACAAAGGACTCTGCAAGACAGTAGGACGAGATGAATTGACACAAAGACGAATTACTCAAATGCTTAGTGAAATCGAATTATCTGGAATCATTACTGGAAGACTAATTCATCAAGGAATACATGGAAGGACAAAGAAATACAAACTTACAATCTCACCTGAGATGATAAAAAAATCCTTCAAAGACGATCTAACTTTGCAGGATATTGTTTAATTTATTAGAATTATAATTTTCATGATAAACTTTGAAAGTCTTCAAATTTACCATAAGCGCTATTCCTGGATTAGGCGTCATCCCAACACTGGCTTGAAATGGAGTCTGTTTTTGCCAAGAACCAGAATTTAATAAAAGAATTCCTTTGTACATATCTAGTTCTGCTCTATGGACATGACCAACATGGAAAATATCTGGAATATCATCAATTACCATCAAATCTTCCATCTCAGGTGCAATTGGGGTTTGACTACCATAAATTGGACTAAGGTGTCTTGCTCTAAGAAGATGCTTCATTACATTTGTAGGTTTATCATAACTTAGACCTGGCGTAGTTTTTACAATATCGTCTATACTTTGACCATGAAACATCATTACCTTTACCCCATTCAAAGAAACAACAGCTGGGTTTCCAACCATAAACACATTCTCTTTTTCCCATAATCCTAAATTGTATTTTTTTGGAATGGCTGGTTGTGGTAATGCCCTACGTCCAGGATCATGATTTCCTGGCATGATGAATATTTTGATATAATTAGGAATTCTGCTGAGAAGGCCTTCGACCTTTTTTAATTGATCTTCTATGGTTTGGCATACTAATTCCTTATCTTGATTTGGATAGATTCCAACACCATCTACTAAATCCCCACAAATTAACACAAAACGAATTTTTCTTGCTATTGGGTCCGGACTAGATAACCATGATACAAATTCACTAAATTCCTCTTCCATGAAGTACTTACTACCAATATGCAGATCTGAAAGAAAAACTGCATACGTTTCAGTTTCAGATCTATTTGATGCTTGATCAGGAATATCGGGCGAAATCAAATCTTTTATGATAAATCCTGCATTTTTTCCAAAACCTATTCGTGCCATGATGAATTGATCACTAAGTAATGAGCCTGCTGTTTTTTGCAATTCAACATCAAAAACAATCCCTTCAAATGAACCTGAGGGATCTTCTAAGACTAATTTCGTTATATTTCTCTCAGTGCTTCTGGTGGTGACGAGACCACAAACATACATGTCATCATCAGATTTTATAGTCTTGACAGAAGCAATCGATTTTAACATTCTTGATTCAGGCCTATCGGAGATTATTCGTTTTAGTTTGTTAAAACGACTTGAAAAAAGAGCATTATACCCTTTTACTCCCTCACCAGTAGTAATTTTCAAAGTCGGATCAAAGATTATCTTGTGATCATTTTGTAAAGTTTGGTCCTCTTTAATGCCTAAATAAACTTCCAAATCATCTTGATTAATTTGAAACAATTTTTGTTTTGTTTTCTCACGAACAACTTCTTTAATTATTTTTTCTAGTTTTTTTACATCAATATTCTCTAAAAACTTGAATGCGTCTGGATGAATTTGAAACCCTTTACTCAAAGCATAATTCAAAGCAACAGTTAGCTCCTTTTTCATCATCAAAGAATACTTTTTGGTTTAATTAAATCTGCGCCTATACCCAACCCTCAAATATTGTTTCTGGTAAAAGGTAACATGTCTAAGATTAGGATAATTACATTTTTTGTATTTATGGGATTATTTTCAGCAACTTATCAAATTGGATCAATGTCACAAGTCAGCGAAGAAGAAGCAAATACATTCATGTCTGAATTTGAAAAATTAGTTGTAGATATTGATGCAATAGGAATTTTCCTTCATAACTCATCTATATCATTACCAATGTTTATACCGGGATTTGGAGTTGCATGGGGATTATTTTCAGCTTGGTCTACTGGGTTTGCTTTTTCAGCAATAGTTTCAATCACACCAGAACTGGCAAAAGTTCCCCCACTTACAATTCTCTTTTTTTCACCATTTGGAATCATGGAACTTACTGCATATTCTATAGCGACATCTAGGAGTTTCATGTTAATCAGAGCAATATCTAAAAAAACTAACTTAATCCTATTTCTCAAACCAACTGCTATAGAAATTGGAATAGTGATAGGGCTCCTTTTGGCAGGAGGATATTTGGAAGATTACATGATAAAACTAGTTCAAAAAGATGGTATTGGTCTACTTGGTTTTTAATTCCAAGAAAAACCCATGGATTTGCCTAATCAGTCTAAAATAATTTAGTAGTAAATTATAAACCAAATTAGATGAAAAATCTAGTATGAATATCACTATTGCAATACTCTTAGTATTACTTGTTTTTTCAGGATTTGCCTTTAGTGATTCTTTTGCAATAATTGCTCCAAACAGTGCTTTTACTTTGGAAGGATCTGGATATGCAGTAACAGAAGATATAATAAAAATTTCTGAAATTGATCTAGCATTATCTACACAAACACAAACTGGAAGTAGTGTAAAATCTTCAATTGAGGATGGATTCATTACTTTGGATAATGAAGATTTTCTAGCCACTGAACTAGAGGCAACAACACTACGTGAAGGCAAATATATCAGAATTAATGGAATTGTTGAGAGTGACACTGGCGATGAAGCTTCCATTAGATTTTTTGGAAGACTAGTCGAAGAAAGTAAAAATGCATCAGTTTATGGATTTACAGGAAGAATAACAATTGATGATAATGATTACAAAATAATCTATACAGCAAAACTCTCAGAGCTATCAAAAATTAAGGTCACGTCAACAGAATCAAAAACAGATGAAAATCTTATTATTCATATTCTTAAAGGTTCATCAACTCAAGGTGTAGGTACATACATTGATCTTGGAGAAGCTAGACAACAAGCAATAAAAACTCAAAGTTCATCTGATTCATTAAGATTTAGATATTTTTCACAAGACAGAATTTCAATTGAGCCAGGAACAACAATCACTATTGTAAATGATGACATAGTATCACACAGCATTCTCAGTGGAACAGAAAACTATGGTGATCGTTATAATCAATTTACTGCTGATGGCAGAGTTTCAACTGGTGAAATATTGTCAGGCCAATCAATTAACATTACATTAGATGAGGCTGGATTTTACAGATTATATGATCCAGATTATCAATGGATGAAAATTGTGGCTTATGTATTCCCAAACATTGAGAGTAATGTGATTCTTGGACAAGGAAAAAACTTGGGTAACTAGTTTTTCCACTGCCACTTATAATTCATATATGAATCTAAAACAGATTGATTGAAAACCATTACAGACAAATCAGAAAATTCCCTACCTTCCAAATCTTTTACAGTTCCAACAAAACTAATTTCATTTTCTGTGGTTAGTGCTTCAAAAACATGAACCTTCATACCATCTGTGTTGAAACCATTGTTTTTTAGATATATTGCAATCTCTGACGGCATAAAATGCTTGTCAGGTTGTTTAGGCCACGGTCTAGGAACTAAAATTACACTATACCCATCAATCAATGCTTTTTGCAATTCTAATTTCTTTTCTTCAATTGAAGTTGTTACGTGCATTGTAATGACTTTGGATTTATCAAGTGGCACTCTTGCTTTTGATGCAGCAACTTGAATTGAACTTATCCCTGGAATTATTTCTACCTCACCAAAAATCTCAATTAATCTATCTACAACTTCAGATTCTGAAAAATTAACATCACCAGTAAATGGAATAACTAAAGAACGATTACCCAGTTCTGGAAGAATTTTTTGATATGATTCCTCTTGATTATTCATAGTAATCTCATGGATTTCCTTACCTACAAGCAAATCTTCAATTGTTTTTAATGTGTATTTATAACCAATTACTATATCGCATTTTTGTATTATCTCTCTTACAATTTCAGTAACATATTTTGGCGAACCTGGCCCTACACCTACAGCATAAATTTTTCCCAATTTTACTTTGTAAATTTTTGCCTGTCTTTAATATATTGCACAAAAGGTTCCCAATCCACTTTCATGTACTTTGTAGGCTCTTTAACTGGATACTTTACCCAATCTTGGGCAATTGAATACTGATATTTTTGTCGTTTACCATCTTTTTTATATTCTAGTAATAAGATACTACCCCACTCCTTTTCCTCATGTGTAATATTCAAAATATCATCAAATGATAATTGTACATTTTTTTCATTTTCTATATCTTCCATTAAATTACTTTCTTCATAGCCGTCATGACGAATCATGGTATTTTTTGATTTTAAGAAATTGATAACTTGTCTTTGTCTAATAGATTGCCACCATCTCATTTTAGCATCTGTCTTATGTACGAACATCAAATGTTTATCAGTTAAAACTAACATGCCTTCTCTTCCACCTATTGAAAAGAATTTTTTTGGCTCTCTCCATACTGAAACCAAATGTGCTTGAATTTTTTCATCAGATTGCATAATGATTTATTATTTTAACTTGTTAAAAACTAATACAATTAGCTTTTAAGTAAGATATTCTGAGAAAATTTATTGAAGAAAATTCTTATCATAATATCTATTTCATTACTTTTAATTAATTTAGGAAATCAATCATTTGCACAATCTGATGAAAAATTAGTAATTTTACATACTAATATTGGAAAAATTGTGATAGAGTTTTTCTCTAATGATGCCCCAAACCATGTTGCCAATTTCATTAAATTATCTGAAGACGGATTCTATGATGGTACTATATTTCACAGAATAATTCCTGGATTTATGATTCAAGGTGGAGATCCAAATACAAAAGATGGAGATAAGAGCACCTGGGGAACTGGAGGACCAGGTAATCCTATAAATGCTGAATTCAATACAATAAAACATAATCGTGGAATTGTTTCAATGGCAAGATCAGCTGATCCAAATAGTGCTGGCTCTCAATTTTTCATAGTTCATAAGGATTCAAACTTTCTTGATGAACAATATACTGTATTTGGCAGGATTGTAACAGAAGAAAGTTTTGAAACACTTGATAAGATTGCTTCAGTGGAAACAGGAGACAAAGACATTCCGGTAGATACTGAACAAGTAAAAATTACAAAAGTTGAAGTTGTAAATCGCTCTGAGGTATCTAATTTACTTGTTCTATCAGATCCTGAAAGAATTACTACACCAATTGTAAGTTCTTCAAACAGTCAGCTTTATGAAAACAAAGCATTAGATATTGTATTTAATGTACCAGAAGGCTGGTTATTACAGCAACCAGAAAAAACTGATGAAAATTCTCCTGATATAGTTGCAGTCGGACCTAAAATTGGACCAATTAATCCAGTATTTTCTTTGACCATTTCTAATGCCAAGGGAAAAACTCTGGATGACTTGATCAAAGAAAAAGATGAATTTCTAAAAACTGCACTAGCAACAGGTAATTTGGAAATTATTTCTCAAGAAAAATCAACAATTAATGAAAAGCAAGCATATGTTACTAATGCTAGGGGGTTTTTCCAAAGTAATGGAACATCATACAATGTACAATTTAGAGAAGTGATCATTTCATCTCCTGAAAAATTTTATACTTTTGCATATAGTAACGGAGTAGACAATTTTAATGATCAAATTTCTAGATTTGAAGATTCTATAAATTCTTTTAAAATAATGTCTGAACCAATTAAAGAAACAAAATATACAGATTTTTCAGGTGAAACTGAAGAAAAAGGTGGTGGCTGTCTAATTGCTACTGCCACATTTGGTTCTGAACTTGCTCCACAGGTACAGCAATTACGAGAGTTAAGAGACAATACCATTCTTACAACACATTCGGGAACTACATTTATGACTGGATTTAACCAACTATACTATTTATTCTCACCAACAATAGCAGATTTTGAAAGAGAACAACCCATTTTCAAAGAAGCGATTAAAATAACATTAACACCAATGTTAACAACGTTATCAATACTAAACTATGTTGATATTGACTCAGAACAAGAAATGTTAGGATATGGTATAGGAATTATTTTGATGAATGTTGGAATGTATTTTGTTGTACCAGTTATGATAATTCATAGACTAAGAAAATAATTACCAAACATCGTCAACTTCATCAAGAACTTTGTATTCTTTCTCTGTCTCACGTTTTACGAGTTTCAGTCTTGAAATATCTCTATCAAATAGTAAATCAATTGTCCAATCTAAGAAAACTCTGACTTTTTTATCAGGCAATGCAATTTTTGAAAGATAGACATTTCTCCAAATAAACCAGGCTAGGAATCCGGAGATATTCATTCCTAGAAATGTAGCAATGCCAGTTCTTTTTCCAATAATTGCCATTTGTCCCTTAGAATGATATTCAAATTTTTTCTTCTCTGAATTTTTAATTAATGCATTCAAATTATGAGCTGCAATTTTAGCTTGTGCTTCTGCAATTTGTGCAGTTGGTGCAAATGGTCTATTTATTTGAGGATCCATAAATAATGCACAATCACCAATTGCAAAAACCCCGGAAAATTCTGGAACTTCAAGAAAGTCATTTACAATAACTTTGCCTTTATCAGTTTTGAACATTGATCTCTTAATTGTATTAACAGGTGTAACACCTGCAGTCCAAATCAACGTTTTAGTTCTAATTACATCCATCTTTGATTCATCCACAGGATTTTTTGGATTTTCGTCTAATGATTTTACAATAACTTCTGTTCCATCAAAACTTGTAACTGCTGTTTTGAGTTTGATATCAATACCGCGTTTTATCATCTTTTCTTTTGCAAATTCTGCCAATTTTTCATTAAAACCAAGAAGAATCATTGGAAGAGCTTCTAAAACTATTACACGAATATCATCTTTGTGAATTGTAGGATAATATTTTGTTGCATCTAGTAGAAGATCCATCAATTCTCCTGCAGTTTCAATTCCTGCAAAGCCTCCCCCCACTACAACAAATGTCAAAAAACTATTTCGAAGAATAGGATCTGTTTCATTCTCAGCTTGTTCAAGCATATCGATTACTCTGTTTCTTAGTATCACTGCATCATTGAGAGTCTTCATTGTGTAAGCATTTTTTTCAACATCTGCCATTCCAAAAAAGTTAGTTTCACTACCTAATGCAACTACCAAATAATCATAATGAATTGAAACACCTCTTTTTTCACCCGTACCCCACAATGTCACAAGTTTTCCAAAAGGATCCACATTCTTTATTCTACCTTCATAAAATTTTGTCTTTTTACAAATTGCTCTAATAGGCATTACAATGTGCCTTGTTTCAATCATACCTGATGCTACCTGAGGTAACATTGGAGTAAATAATAGAAAATTATCTTCACTTATCATTACCAGCTCAATTTCAGAATTATTTCCAAAATACGACTCTAATTGTCTGGCACATTCCACTCCTGCAAAACCCCCTCCTAAAATTACTATTTTCTTCCTATTTTTGGCCAATTACATTATACCCATAAAATTACTGAATATATCCTATGAGATCAAGTTTCTCAATAAACCATAAATAAATTCAAAATTTATCCAATTCTGACTATGTCTGAATGAAGTATTTCATATGCTCTAGAAGCATCTCTTTCATTTAGAATTATGATTATGCTATCTTGACTGAAAAATGCATTTACAAGTTCTATTCCATTACCATGTAAAATTTCTGCAACATAAGATACTACATCTGATTGATTTTGGTTTATTGGAATTGAAATTCTAATCTTTGCAAGACCAGTACTAAACATATTTTCTCTATTTGGTATGTTTTCAAAGATTTGTCTAATACTTTCCATATCCTCTGTAAGAAATCTAAATGAATCAGATAATCTAAAAAATTCATAATTGCTAGTAATTTTCGAAAATTTATCTAAAATTGATATTGGATCCATTTCTGCAGAATCTTTTATTGAAAATTTAATATCCATCATTCCATCAGTTAATACAAGTCTTGCATTTTTCAAAATAGATTCCTCTTTGATGTTCTCTTTGATTTCAAATGAATCTGCATATCGTTTAATGGCAACTACAATTGTATTGAGATTTACAGAACTACCCAAAACCTTTTCAATTTCCGGTTGAATCTTTACAGCCAATGCTGTATAATTAATCAAATCCATTTTCATACAATCATAAATTGAACGATTTCTCGTGACAATTTCCCTGACTGTTTCAGGAATAGACATACTAGTAATCCTCATCAAACATAACTATATGATGTCAGTTATAATAGCATTATGTAAGAAATTAGATAAATATCCATAATATTTATATAATGTAATATATATTACATAGAGCAGATAAATATGACAATATTTGATGATGAATTTAATAGAGTCTTCAAGAGAATGTCAAGCTCTTTTTTTGATATAGATGACATATTTGAAGAATTCAAGAGAAACGGCTCCAACTCTGATCCATTTTATTATGGTTATACAATGACTGTTGGTTCCAATGGAAAACCTGTAGTAAAAGAGTATGGAAATGTAAAACCAGAATTACTTCCATCATCTGATACTAGAGAACCAATTGTAGATGCAATTGTAGATGAAAAAGAAAAACTGGTAAAACTTGTAGCCGAGATGCCAGGAGTTGAAAAAACAGATGTTAAAATTCTTGTACAAGACAAATCCGTAGATATTTCTGCAGAACATGATGAAAAGAAATACCATGTAAAAGTTCCAATCAAACACAAAGTTGATGAGAATTCTGCAAAAGCTTCTTACAAAAATGGAATTCTTGAACTAGTCTTCAAATTAATTGAAGATGAAAAACCAAAAGGCAAAAAGGTGGAGGTTGAATAAATCCCATTAATTTTTATGGAGAAAAAAATGACTGAAATTATTTTAAAAGTTATTGAAATACCACAACAACATGTGGGAAGAGGAAGAGCTATAGTTGATCCTAAAATAATTGAAGATACTAAATGGAAACCAGGACAAATTTTAGAATTAACACACAACAAGAAAACCCATGTAAAACTTTGGCCTGGATCTCCTGAAGAATACGGTACAGGTATTATTAAAATTGATGGAATGACTAGGCAAAATATTGGAGCTGGAATTGGCGATAAAATTTCTATAAAATCTGTTGAAGCTGCAGATGCTGAACAAATTACTTTATCTCCAACTGAAAAATTAGCTATTGACGAAGAACAATTACATGATGTGATGATTACAAATTTCCAAAATCATGTTTTTACTGTTCATGATTCAATTCAACTACCAACACAAATGGGTGGAAAAATACAATTTATTGTAACCAATACAAAACCATCAAAACCAGTAATTGTAACTGAAAGTACAATCTTCAAGCTTGGTTCTATGACAAAAGCAGTTGATTCAACTATTCCACGAATCACATATGATGAATTAGGAGGTTTGAAAAACGAAGTTCAGAAAATCCGAGAGATGGTAGAATTACCCATGAGACATCCCGAACTATTTGAGAAAATAGGCGTGGAAGCACCAAAAGGCGTGTTATTATATGGTCCACCTGGAACTGGAAAAACTCTATTGGCAAAAGCAGTTGCAGGTGAAACTAGTGCTCACTTTATCTCACTTAGCGGACCTGAAATTATGGGAAAGTATTATGGAGAAAGTGAGGAAAGAATTAGAGATATTTTCAAACAGGCAGAAGAAAATTCTCCAAGCATTGTATTCATTGATGAAATTGATTCAATTGCCCCAAAACGAGATGAGGTTTCCGGAGAAGTTGAAAAAAGAATTGTTTCTCAACTTTTAACATTAATGGATGGTATGAAAAGTAGAGGTAAAGTTGTCGTGATTGCAGCTACTAACAGACCAGACTCAATTGATCCTGCTCTTAGAAGACCAGGCAGATTTGATAGAGAAATTGAAATTGGAATTCCAGACGATGAGGGAAGATATGATATTCTCTCAATTCATACACGTGGAATGCCAATAGATGAAAAAGTAGATCTCAAACAAATTGCAAAAGTAACACATGGATTTGTAGGAGCTGATCTTGAAATATTATCCAAAGAAGCAGCAATGCGATCTTTACGAAGAATTTTACCTGAAATTAATCTCAGTGAAGAGAAAGTTTCTACAGAAATTCTTCAAAAAATTAGGATCACAAGTGACGACTTTAGAGATGCACTAAAAGAAGTAAAACCAAGTGCATTACGTGAAGTCCAAATACAAATTCCAAATGTTAACTGGGATGATGTAGGTGGTCTTGATGAATTAAAAGAAGAGTTACGTGAAGCTGTGGAATGGCCAATTAAACACAAGGAAGCTTTTGATTATGTTGATGTAGAAGCACCAAAGGGAATCTTACTTCACGGTCCACCTGGAACTGGAAAAACAATGATTGCAAAAGCATTGGCAACAATGACTGATTCTAACTTTATTAGCATTAAAGGTCCAGAATTACTCTCAAAATGGGTAGGCGAATCTGAAAAGGGAGTAAGAGAAATTTTCAGAAAAGCTCGTCAGGCAGCACCATGTATAATATTTCTTGATGAAGTAGACGCTCTTGTACCAAGAAGAGGCAGCGGTGATTCAGGTTCACATGTAACAGAAAATGTTGTCTCTCAAATTCTCACGGAAATTGATGGGCTGGAAGAACTACACAACGTCTTGATAATTGGTGCTACAAACAGACTTGATATTGTTGATGAGGCATTACTCAGACCTGGTAGATTTGATAGAATTATTGAGGTTCCAAATCCAGATTCTAAAGGAAGAGAACAGATATTCAGAATTCATTCCAAAAAGAAACCACTAGCAAACGATGTCAACATAACAAAAATTGTTGAGTTAACAAATGGATTTAGTGGTGCTGAGATGACTGCTATAGCAAATAGAGCCGCGATTCTTGCTTTGAAAAGACACGTCAGCACAAAATCAGAAAATGTCAAAGATATCAAAATAATACAGCAAGATCTACTTGACTCCATTGACAAGGTTAAGCCTAGAAAAAAAGAGGCACCTATGATTCAATCCATAAAATAGTCTAAATACTAAGAAGATGACCACAAACTATGAAACTCTATCTTGATTTTGAGCCATGCAAAGAATGTAACACCATGATGAATGAACTAAGTAGTCCTGAAATGTTATTTGCAGACACAAAGAAGAGAGCTGATGAATCTGCAAAGTTCCTACGTCATCTCACATATAATCACAATGAAGTAGTACAAGCTGTAATGGAGGATCTACCTAAACAAAAAAGAGATCAAGAGTTTGATTTCTTTAAATAATTTCATTTTTCAATTATCATTCTTAGAAACCAATAATCATATTCATATACAAAAAATCAATTCAATATGGTGATGTTATATTATAAAATGAAGAAAAATATTATTTTTGGTTTAACAGCTTTACTTTTATCATTACTTTATACTCAACCTATTCTGGCTCAAGAAATTGAACAAGAACCAAAACCTCCTCAAATACCTGAACCATCACCCACACCAGAACCAATAAGACAACCTAAATCAGAACCAATTCCTGCACCATTTCTTGGAGAAACTGACTTTGAAAAAATACAGAGACTTACTGAAGAAAATAACAAACTAAAGGAACAAAATTCTAATTTAGAAACAAAAATTGCTGAATTAAACAATTTAACAAAAAATCTTCACGAAATAATTATGGAACAAATTAAAGTAATTATGAATTTAGTATCTAAACTTAAAATGATTACATTTGATAAATCACTTTCTTCAATAACTGATTTCTAAATCTGATCTATTAGCCTGATCTAATATGAAAATTAAAACAACACTGACATTCTTTTTTAATACACTCTAAATCAGTTCCATGATTACATATCCCACATTCACAATGAATTAATTTTACGCTCATTTTATTATTCTGTAATTTTGAGTGTTTTTTTAATTAATACCACTCTGTTTCTTATGGTGACATCACTAACTCCAGATTCCTTTGAAAACTTCTTTTGACTGATTTTTTCTCCATTAATTATACATGCAATATACAAAGAAGCAGCTGCCTGTGCTACCGGATGTTTTCCTGCAGTTATTTCCTCAGATTCACAACGTTTTAGGATATCATACGCATCTCGTTTTGTCTTTTCTTTCAGATTCATATTATTTGAAATCTTGGAGATAAATGATGAAGTATCATATTGATTTAGCTTTAATCCCAGTTTTTTAATAATTGTTCTCAAATCCCTAGATAGAATTCTTCTTTCAATATTTCCTGCATTGGCAATATCATCTAATGTTCTAGGAATATTGTTCTCTCTACATGCAGCATACAAGGATGCAGAAACTAAAGAAGCCATGGTTCTACCTCTTGTAAGTTTTGCACTAACTATTTTTCTATAAATATAGGCTGCATTTTCAACTACATTATCAGGTATTCCAAGTTTTGTTTTCATTCCATTCAATAAAGTAAAAGCTTTGCTTAACATTGCAGTTGATCTTGACTTACTTCTCTGATCCCATGTACGAAGTCTATTAAATTCGTATTTTGTTTTACTCGATAAGGCATTACCTGAAGAATCTTTGTCTGCACCAATTACAGTTGATAATCCTCTATCATGCATTGTTAATGACGTTGCGGGACCTGTTCTTGCCAACTTCATGAAATCTTCCTGACTGTAACCATTACTTTCATGTGAATTATCAGCTATGTTTTGCACTAGAACAAGACCGCATCCCCCACAAAACATTTCTCCTCTCTCAGAATCTGTTATTATGGGATAGGTTTTGCAAGTATCTAGTTGACACTTTACATCATAATCATTTGAATAATTTTCTAACACTACTGAGTAGCATTATCGTTAATACAATAAAAATAGATTGAAACAGGTAATTTTGTAACTAAAACCAGAACTTGATTACAAAAAATTCCTCTAACTTTGTTAAGAGTAATTTCTATTTGATATAGAAACTACATTGTAATAAGTGTTAAAAATAAATTCTTTAAACAAAATTAAAAAATGAAAAATACGAGAAAGCAAAACTATTCTTTTTGAATAGAATCTAGAGAATGACCGCGATTAACAATCATCTGAGTGATTACCTCACGTGTGTAATCAATTCCATGCTCTTCTGCAAAATGTTCTCTTAGTTTTTCGAGCAATGCGATATTCTTTGCTCCATCCAGAACAAAGTCACATTCAAACCCATAATCCTTACATCGTAGTTTAAGCGTCATTCGTTCTGCAAAAACTATTGAACCTATAAAAATCCTAAGTTTTATGTTCAAAATAGTGAGACACTAGCCTTGATATAAATAAAAAATCATGTTAAATGACCTAATAATATCTAATAATACAAGAAATTACAGGTAAATAATGAAAGGTTTGGAATTTGTATTTTTAGCAGTAGGATCTGTGCTTGGAGCTTTTCTAAGATATAAAATTACAGAATCTCCATTATTATTCAATACTTTACCTCTCAATGTTTTGATTGTTAATGTTCTTGGAGCATTTATCCTAGGAATGTTTGTCATTTTATCAGAACAATGGAATCTCGATGGAAAATATTCACTCTTAACTGCAATCGGTTTTTGTGGTTCACTCACTACCATGTCATCATTCGCGCTTGACTCTAGTAATCTCTTGGATAATCACCATTATGGTACTTTAGTTATTAATCTCGTAGCAAACATAGGACTATCTGTTGGTGCATTAATTGGCGGAAAATCACTAATGGCTGCTATAATAAATGGTTAATCAGCTGTATGGACTGTATTGTTTGTATACTTTGATTACTGATTCATGATACATTTTTCTAATATCTTCATCTGTTGATATAGCAAGCTGATTTACAAGATCAGTAGCAGTAATAATTCCTATCACTTGATCATCTTCTATAACTGGTAATTTACGAATGCCTCTAGTATACATTAGATCAGCAACCATCCATACTGATTCATCTGGACTGATTCCAATTAGAGGAGTTGACATAATCTGCTTTACTGGAGTTGTAATCTGATAAGCATGAGCTACAATCTTTACTGCAAAATCCCTATCAGTGATTATTCCTATCGGTGTATTGTTTTCCATAACTATAATTGCACCCACTTTTACATCTTCCATCATTTTTGCTGCTTCATTTACAGTAATTGACGAATCTACTGCAATTACCGATTTTGTCATAATATCTCTAACTGTAATCTTGGTTGCATCTGCCATTTTCAAATAAATATTAAATTTTCTGTATATTAGTGGCTTTGCATAATCTCATTGTTGAAAATCAAATCCGAGAATGCTATGATATATCTTAAATTCAGTTCTTTTATGAATTAATCATGCAAAACATAAAGAAAATCCTCGTCCCTATGGATGGTTCCAAGAATTCTATGAGAGGATTAGACGAAGCAATTTATCTTGCGAGACAATGTAATGCGATAATTACTGGTTTGTATGTAATTCCATTAGCCAAACCTGTGACAGATTCACAAATTTCATACCTTGAAAAATACCTACTCAACAATGCATCTAAATTCATGTCAAAAGCAAAAATACGTGCTGCACAAAATGGTATTCTTTTTGATGATGACATAATTTATGGTGATGAAGGACCAAAAATCATAAACTACGCAAATAACAAATCATATGATATTATTGTTATTGGCTCAAGAGGAATGGGTTCTATTAAAGAGACTTTTCTTGGAAGTACTTCAAATTATGTTTTACATAAATCTAAAATTCCTGTCTTAATAGTAAAATAACTACTTTTTTACATCCGATAATTTCTTTGTATGAAAATAAGGATCTTATTTATTAGAAGAAAATCTTAGATAATGATATGGCACATACATTCGTAAAAGATGTAATGATTAGTGATTTGACTACATTAGATGTATCTACTTCAATTAGAGATGCTGCTAAACTGATGGATGAAAAGGACATTGGTTGTATCATTGTAACTAAAAATCAATTACCAATAGGCATCTTGACAGAAAGAGATTTTGTTAAACGAATAGCTGCTAAAGAAAAACCATTGACTGCTTCATTAGAAGAAGTAATGTCTACACCATTAATTGAGATAGATCCAAACGAAACAATTTGGGAAGCAGCACAAATCATGAAAACAAACAACATTCACAAACTACCTGTCAAAAAAGATAATCAAATCATTGGAATAGTAACAACCACGGATTTGGTAAAAATTTGTAGTATTGGTTCTGATTCTGAAATGAGAAGAATCTGTGATCAGATAATTACTAGAATGCAAAAAGAGTAAATTTCAGACATGGTTTTTTCTTATCACGTCATTAAATTTGAAACCATCTCATTTTTACAAGGTACACATTGGTCTCAATCAGTAGGAGATAAGGGGATTTTATACAAATCTCTTAAGGATCCTTATTCGAAGTTGATAATTCAATCATCTGATAATTCAGAAAAACTATTTCATGTTCCTAAAGATAGAACAGTAATTGTTGTAAACAAGGTTGTTCACTTTCTAGGCGAATTAGTCTAAAATCTATCTAACTAATAATACAGGACATTTAGCTTGTTCAGAAACCCTTCTACTAACACTACCCAACATCTTTAGTTTTCCAATTCCATGTAAACCATGACTACCAATTACTATTAATGAAATTCTTTTCTTTTTTGCAAAGCTCAAAATTTCATTTGCAACATTACCTTGTGCAATATTATATGATGCAGAAATTCCTTTTTCATCACATCTTTTAACAGCTGATTTTAACATTTTTTCTGTATCTGCTTTAACTGATTCTGTCCATTTTTTCATAGACTCTTTTTCAGATTTTGTTCTGGTAAGTCCTAGTATTCCAGGCGGCGAAATATAATCTAGATAAACAACAGAAAATAGAAAGATCTCTGAATCAAGATTATGTGAAAGTTCCATAGCTCTAGTTAATGCCTTTACTGAATATTCGGAGCCATCATATGGAACAAGAATTCTAGTTAGCATTTTTGAAAACATTCTGATCTCTACTTTATCACTAACACTGGAATTTTTGATTTATGAACTATAGCTTTTGCAACACTACCCAAAAAAACTTCTTTCAATCCACTTTGACCTCTAGAGCCAATAACAATAATATCAAATTCTTTATTTCTAGCCATGTCATCAATTTCTATAGTTGGGCTTCCAAAAACTATTTTGGATTTAAATACAATTCCTTTTTGAGCACAAATAGTCTTTGCAGATTCCATAAATTTTTTAGCTGATTTAGTAAGATGAATCTGATATGGCATTATAGCATCAGTAAAATTTCTTGGATATATGGGAATTACATACAAACCAGTAATTATCGCATTACATTGTCTCGCAAGATAAATTGCTTCGTCTAATCCTCTCATAGAATTCTTGGAACCATCCATAGGGACGAGGATTTTCTTTATGTTTTTTCTAATCATTTGCAATCAATCCACACTTTTATGATTTAACACCAAATTAAGATTATCAATCATAATAATCAAACTACAACAATCAATATAATAACAAATACCAAATTAATCTCTGAAAACCTTTCCATATAATTTCGTGCCTAGTGTTTCAAATAAACTGGTAAATAGTTCTACTCGTTCATTCTGATTATAAAATAATCTAAGCTTCTGCAATAGCACTTACAATATCTGACTTGGTAATAATTCCTACCAGTTTTGATTTTTTAACAACTGGTAATCCGCTAATCCCATTTCTTATCATTAGTAATACTGCTACCCCAACATCCTCATTAGCTTCAACTGTAATTGGACTTGATGACATTATGTCAACAGCTTTGAAATGAAGAAGATGATTCATTTGATTTACTTGAAATTCATCAAGATTGCCTTTCATTTTATAATTTTCAACTTCTTTTGGATCTGCTGATTGAGCTAACCAATAAGGTAACTTTGCTGGAACAAAATCTCGGTAAGTTATAATTCCTACAGGTATCCTATTACGTTGAATAACAATTCTTGCAATTCTATTATGAATTAACAAACTTTCTACATACAATAGTGAATCTCCAGGCATAGCCGTAATTACATTTCTAGTCATGATCTTTGAAACCTTTAGAGGAGATATTGCATGTGTCAAAAAAATAGATGCAAGATCAGTCTTTGTAACTAAACCCTCTAAAATACCATTATTACCTAATACAATTATGGAACTGATGTGATTTTTTTTCATTAATTTAGCACAATCATAAATTGAATCTGTTTTCTTTATTGTGATTAATTTTTTAGACATAAAACCAGAAACTTTAACAGATTTGATTGGTTTATCTCCAAGTGCATAGATTGTTTTTGCAATATCTTTTTCTGTAATTATTCCAACTGGACGTTTTTTTGAATCTGTTACTACAAGTCGTTTTAAATTATGCCTAAGTAAAACTTCCCTAGCATCCAATAGGCTAGCATTAGGACTAATAGTGATAGTTCTTTTAATTATGATTTTATTAAGATCTGTATTTTTTAACAACATTAACACTAAATTGATTTTACTGGTTAAATATATCGACCCAAATATCATCTATGAAAATCAATCGTGAAAATCTAGGTTTTCTTTTAATTTAAAATAGGGAGATTTTACAATAGATATAGCAAAATGATTACTGATACAATTCACGCCCATATGAGAGATATTCAATCTACCAAAGTGAAATCTCTAATTTCAAAAGTAACCACTATAGAACCAACAGATACACTTTCACACGTAATAAGTAAAATTACCAAGAATAATTCTTATGACGTTTTTTATCTTAAAGATAAAAATGTGCTTTCTACAAACATTAGAGCACTACTAAATGCCAAAAACATTGATAACATGAAAGTTGAGTCATTTCTTTACCCAATCCCACATGTGACCCAAAATGACTCTGTTCAAAAAGTAGCAAACATAATCACTCATTATAGAATAAGAGAGGTACCTGTAATAGACAAGAACCAAATAATTGGCGTAGTTACAGCTAAACAAATTATCAAATTACTTTCATCAAAGGATAACAAATGGATTAAAGCTAATCTGATCTATACTCAAAATCCAATCACAATACCTTCTGATGAATCTATTAGTAATGCAAGACGAATTATGACTACTAAAAGAATTGATCATCTACCAGTATTGAATCAAGGTAAAATCAAACAAGTTCTTACGTCATATCATGTACTGCAATCAATTATGCCATCAGAAAAACAAGGACGAAAATCCATGGTTACAAAAACCGAACATGCATTAGAACTGAAAATTGGTAACACAGGAAGTACAAGAATTCCTCAATGCTCAGCTAATGATGATTTAAATAAAGTTATCAATTCAATGCTTAAGGCAGATACAACATGTTGTTTAGTTAATCTGCAGGATAATCTTCAAGGTATTATCACTTTTAGAGATATACTCGGTTTACTTTCATCCAAATTAGAAACTCGGATCCCATTGTACATTGTTGGCATGCCTGAAGATCAACAAAATGCAACTCTGATTAATTCAAAATTTGAAAAAACTCTCAAGAGATTACAACAAGTATATTCAGAAATACATGAAGCTAGAGTTTCAATAAAACAGCAAAGAACTGGAAATAAAAAAGAAGGAAAATATGAAGTATCTATTATGATCGTTACTCCTCATCACACTCCTCTAATTTACAACTCAATTGGATTTGACTTAAGTGAAGTTTTAGAAGATCTAAGTGAAAAATTGTTAAGAACTTTGTCTAAACGGGCAAAAAAGAGATCAAAAGATAGTATCAGAAAAATTAGCTTGCCTATATTCTAATTATGAACATTAGCAAAATAACATCTCAAGAAAATATTTTACTAGTTGGTTTTCCAAGTAATGGTCTTGTAGGAACTTTCACAATTTCCTATTTAATACATAATTTAGATATGAAACAGATTGGAGAAATAGATCACCCTGATCTTCCACCTACATTATTTGTTGAAGATGGAGAAATATTACCACCAATTAGAATCTATAAAAAAAATAATCTTTCTGTCATAATGTCTGATCTCCCATTTGATCCGTATTTGGCATATGATTTTGCGGAATCCATACTAGAATATTGCCAGAAAAATGATATTCAGAAAATAATTATTGTAAGTGGCATGGAAACAATCAACAAAGATCCTAATGCACCTAAAATCTATGGACTAGTGACACATCAATCTTTAGAAGGAATTCTATATACAAATCAAATTTCTAAATTTTTAACGGGTTCAATTTTCGGAACAGACGCAGCAATGATAACAGTTTTTAGAAAATCTAAAATTCCCGCTCTCATTTTGTACACTGAATGTCATCCATTTTTTCCTGATCCAGAAGCTTCTATTATAGCAATCACAACTCTAGCCAAAGTTTTGAATATTAAAGTAAATACAACTGACATTCAAAAGAAGATGGAACGACTAAGAATTCAACATAGAAATTTAATGGAAGAAACAATCCGTGCTCTGCAACAACAACAACTAGAAAATCAGCCCAGTAGAGCTCCACAGATTTATCGGTGATTTTATGATTGAAAATAACAATAAAGAATTTGAGATTAGAATTGCTTCATCATCAATAAGTTCATTATTCAATGATGACATTGAACATCAAATTCTTTCTCCTCTTTCATGTCTAAGAGAATATGGAACATATTGGTTGCTTGAGTTTGATCTTCCTTTAGTAAATAAAAAGGATATTAAAGTTACATTTGATGAAAATTCTATCAGTGTTGAGGCTAAACTAAAAGAAACATATTCTGAAGAAAAATTTGGTAAAAAAACAAAATTTGAATATTTTAAAAAGACTATTACACTTCCAGAAAAAATTGATAACAAAAAAACTTCTGCCAAATTTGAAAAAGGAAGATTAAAAATAATAATTCCAAAGACAATTTTTAGTCGTAAAATAAAAATAAAATGATTATTTGAAGAACTTGTCTATCTGATCTCTGTATTTGAAAGTTAATTTTCCAAACTCTGCAAAATCTTCAGCTGATGGATATTTCATCCTCATTGCATATTGATTTACAAAAACAGATAATGCACTACCTATAATTAGATTGTAAACTCCATCTGCTAAATTTTGTGAATAAGGAAATGCTATTTTTATGAAAGGAAGATATGTTTCAGTCTGTGAAATCATTAATTTGATATTTTTTTCAACATATTCTTGAACATCTTCTGGAATTGCCATACTATTACTTGAGTTTATTTCTTATAATGTTTTATCATCACGCATGAATTAATGGTTTCCTGCTCCAATTTCAGATAATTATCGTTTATCTAACTATCTGTTCTAGATACTTTTCTTTACCTTTTCGACTTCGTGGTAAACATCTTAATTGTCTATTACAACAAGGACATGTTATTCCCTCATAGTCCACAAATACCTCACAATGATTGCATCTTTTTTGCCCTGCTGCATATCTTCCAATCTGTGATGGCTTTGATGCCTTGTATTTTCTACATTTTCCAATACAATACGTCATATTGATCCTCCAAATTTTCTTTTTTCATTTTCTAATTCATTTATAAAATTATGGAAAAATTGTGCCATCTTATTCATTATTGCGTATTTATCGGATCTCCCCGTCAAAACAATAATCAATTTGTATTCATTTAGTGATATTATAATAAAATAAAACCTTTGATTGCAATGCACTCAACATTATAAATAATTATAAGCAAATCGATTATTCATTACAATTTCTTTATGAACAATTTTAAAATCACCGTTGATAATTAGCTAGACTAATAAATAAGCAAAATTCAAATTTTTTTTATGAAAAAAATTGAAGCAATAATTAAGCGTTCCACCTATCCTGTTATTATTAACGAATTAAATAGTATGGGCTATTCAATTATAGATAAACGAAATCTCGAAGATAGTAAAATTTTTGACAAGCAATTGGTTGTAAAAGCTGGCTCCACTGGCATTAAAGCAATCCCACTCTCAAAAATAGAATTAGTTGTTTCAGAAAAGGATGCTAGACAAGTAATTAATCTAATTTCTAAAAAATCTGGTTTTTCTGCGAATCAGGGAGGAAAGATCTTCATTTCAGAAATGGAGGAAGTTGTTGATATGAATACCCTTAATGCTCAACAAGATCTTGAATCTGAAGAAATAATTTTTCCTACCAAACCAACAATTAAGAGAAGCAGACTAGTCCCTCTTCAAAAATTTACATTAATTAAACTTGAAAAAATATATGAAAATAACAAAGAAAAGTTACAAACAGATTACAGAATAAAATCATTTAGTGATTTTGTTAATCATTGTATCATGGGATATCTTCCAACTGTTGAGAAACAGCTAAAACATACAACAATTGTTTATGGAAATAATTTCCACGAATTTTAGTTAGATTGTTTCTTCTCCTTCATGACCAGTTGCGATATCTATAGCACGTAATATTGGTGAAACAAAGATCTTTCCAATTGTTCCTTTTGCTTTAATGATGTTAATTACCTCATCTTCTTTACTCTCTGGAATTATTACTACTATGACATACTTCTCACTGAATTGAGGTTGAAATATGGCACTTCCTTTTGCAGCATGAATTTGTGCTGGTGGACGCCTACCTCTTCCTCGTACTTTACTAACTGTCAAACCACCGATCTCTATTTTTCTTAATGCTTCACTTATTGCCATTACATCGTTGTTTCCAAGTAGTGCTTCAATTCTTAACATTTGATAATCCTAAAAGGTTTTTCACAAATAATAGTTTCAGATTTTGATAATCATGTGATAATCAAATGGTTATCTAATTTCGTTATTATTATTTAGTTTTAGAGCTTCAAAAATACTGTGCCAATAGATACAGGTGATACAGCATGGATGCTTGTAGCAGGAAGTTTAGTCCTTCTAATGATACCTGCACTTGGTCTTTTCGAATCTGGTTTATTGAGAAAGAAAAATGCTGTATCTGTTTTTATGCAAATCTTCTTTGGATTAGCCTTACTTAGTGTAATGTGGTTTGTTTTCGGTTTTAGTCTATCATTTGGTCCTGATGAATCAGGTGGATTAATGGGTAACATGGATTGGGTATTCCTAAAAGGAGTTCCATGGGATGATGCACTTCATTATGCACCAACAATTCCTGGAGTATTATTTGTAAAATTCCAATTAATGTTTGCTGCAATTACACCATTACTTCTAACTGGTACTATTGCCGAACGAATGAAATTTAGTTCATTTATCATATTCATAGCTTCTTGGTCCATTCTGATCTATTACCCTCTAGTTCATTGGATATGGGGCGGTGGTTGGTTAGCAAAACTTGGTGTAGTCGACTTTGCAGGCGGCATAGTTATTCACACTAGTGTTGGAATGGGTGCGCTTGCAGCAGCAATAGTACTTGGTCGCAGGAGATTCTTTGGACCAGCAATTGAAATTCCACACAGCATACCTTTGGCAGTAGTAGGTTCATCACTTCTTTGGTTAGGTTGGTTTGGATTTAATGCCGGTAGTGCATTAGCTTCTGGCTCACTAGCTGGAAATACAGTTATTGTAACACATATGGCCTCTTCAGTCTCTGCATTAATCTGGGTAGGATTATCTTGGATGAGAACAGGCAAGCCCTCTGTTGTCGCTGCAGTTAATGGTGCTATTGCAGGTCTTGCAGGAATTACACCAGCATCAGGATTTGTTAGCGTAGAACATTCTTTCGTTATTGGTATAGCAATAGGTATTGCATCATATTCTGGAATTGTGATCTTTAAGGAGAAACTAAAGATAGATGATGCATTAGATGTCAGTTCAGTCCATGGTGTTGCAGGAATTATCGGTTCTCTTTCAATTGGACTCTTTGCAAGTAAATTAGTTAATCCAGCTGGACCAAACGGTTTACTATTTGGTAATCCTGATCAATTAGGAATTCAAGCCATTGGAGTAGCAGTCGCTGCAGCTCTTGGTTTTTGTGGTACATGGGTGATTATGAAAATTCTAGATTTCTTAATTGGAGTTAGAGTATCAGCAGAAGTAGAAGATGCTGGACTGGATATTAGTGAACATGCAGAACGGGCATATGCTGATGAAGAAGAATTCAAGTTAGATATGGATACTTATGTAGAAAATTTGGAAGAAAAAGATGAGTTTTTCTTCAATAAAAAATAACTTTTATCAATTATTTTCACATTTGACATAATCTCATATATACTCAATACTGAAGTTAAATGCAGTGAAATCCACTCCAACTAATAGACAACCACATCCTCCAAAAAAAGAAACGACACGCAGTATTACTTATCGACTACCATCCAAAATTGTAGAAGAATTAGAAACAGA